>FTCV01001975.1_pt1 | contig 58834 bp, 28 predicted proteins | sample 1639691 | NCBI WGS metagenome assembly FTCV01 (sample SAMEA3914864, study PRJEB12502) | metagenome | biome: forest; material: soil | place: USA | collected 2012-03-12 | depth 0.3 m
GAGAAGGGCCTGCTTGCGCAGACAGATTTATCTCCAGTGCAACGTTGCAACTCTCTCGCATACAGGGATGCCTACGGCTATGCGCCGTCCCGAGGATACAGACGGTCGCAACCACCGACGGCGGATTTCCCTTCTCTGACAAATGCTGCTCGAGGCCCATGCCAGTCTCGACCTGCACCTGCGTTACCACACGCTCGATGAAGGTTCCGACCCGACACCCTCCTCCATGAAGCCGTCCCGCTTCTGCTTACGCTTCGGCGCGACTTCTGCCAAAGCTATCGCTTTGGCGAGATTTTGCTCTCAACCCGATTCCGCCGACGCGGACGGATTGAGGGACTCCAATGTTTTTCACAGTCATCTTGATCGGGGAAATCGTTGGTCGGCAGCTCCTGATGGCGGACGGTGCGGTCCCAAAGGCCGGCTTGTTGAAGGCCAGGTGATCTAAGGGCGGGGCTCGAGGCGGGCAGGAAAGCGAAACGACATCCCTGTGAACCACGTAGAGCAGGATCTCCCAGAGGTCTCGGCCGTTCCCGAACGGCTGAGGCGGACTGGGTCTCGTGACGAACGAGGCGATCGGGATCAGTCTGCTGTGTTACAGCAAGCGCTGCTTGACGCCTTGCGTCCGAAGGCAGCGGTTGTTCCCGGCGAATCCTGCTCAGAGAGGCACGTCCTGACACCGTTGCCAGTGTATTGAAGTCGATGTCTCCTCTTTCGTGGTTCACGAGAGCAGCATTCGCTTGGTAATTGGCAAAGGTCGAGCAGTATTACTGTAACACCCGGCGGGGATTCCATCCGATGGGTTCATTTTGGGATCATGAGAGGAATCCTGCAGAGGCGCGGAGGGGGGGCGTTTTGGACGCTCTACTGGGTTGTCACCGCGCGACTCACTCGCACATCTATGGCTAAACTCAGCGCAAGGTGCGACTGCGAAGTGACAGGGCTTGCTTGGTTTGGCGCGGCACTATCCGCAAAGCATCTTTTTCGCCGTTCGCCGGGCCTGAGCGTTCAGATTCTTCCGCTGACGCGACGCGGAGCGCTGCTCGGCGACTTTTCGCAAGTGTTCCTCGAGCGGCAATCCGGCGCGTTCCACTACCGTCCAATTGCGAAAATGCTCTGCTCCGCCGCTGGCTACGACGCTCAGCCTTTGCAGGATGATGAGATGCGCCGGCATTCGGTTTTCCGGATTGAAGGCGCCGAATAACTCGATATTCGCCTTGGCCCAACTGCGCAGGCCATAACATTCGTGCAGCGCGCCCTCCGGATCGCACAAAACCCAGCGTTTCGAATTGGGATTTCCGAGGCCGGTCGGGATCTGGCTGGGAGCGCGTTGCCCGATGACGAGGCCCTTTTTATTCGCCGAAACCCGCAAGCTGGCGCTGATTTTTGCGCGCCGCACGGCCTCGCGTTGCGGTGGCAAGGGCGAGCGATGTCGGCCGCGTTGCGAAAGTCCATAACACGCCGTTCCGCAATAGCGCACGTCCGGATGCCGCGGCTCGACGCGAAATTCCACGCCGCAATGGGCGCAAGCCCGAAGGATGTTTGAGCGCCGCGCGAGTCGGGAACGTGGCTGGCGGCAATGAGCTCTATTGCCATTTAGATGGGGATCTCGCGGTGCGCCGATTTCCGAGCCGCATAAGTGAGTGGGAGCGGCGCCGCCGGAATTTGGAGTCGCTCCGTGGTCCAAGCTGTCGGAAAAAGAGCGTTCTATGGATTCGGGAAAACGTTCGTCGTCGTTCATACGGGAGGTTGTGCAGTGGCAGGGGCTGCTTGTTATGGCTTGGCAAATCGTCTCGGTCCGCGGGCTGGGCTTGCGAGAGTGGGAAAGCGCAAGCGCATCACGGCGGTTTGCTGAATTACTCCCGCGAAACGGTGATTCTAACGAACTTTCAAAAATAATTCTCGGATTCGGCGCATTGGTAGGAGTCGGCTAGGCGCTGAGTCTTCTGCGAGGCGTCAGTTTTTGGAGCGCCATTGATCTATTGGAGTCAGAACTGCGATGAATTTGTAGGCTAGCGATTGCAGGCTGACTGAGCGGTTCGCGGGATGGCCACGCTGACAAAGCGGGAGCAAGCACTCGCACTAAAAAGGGGCGCCGCCGTAGCGGCTACCTAGTCGCGAGTTTCCGTTGCACCGGCAGAAAATAGGGCACTCCATGTTCCTCGGCGCCGAAATTGCCCACGAGTTTCTGAATCTCCGGCGAAATCAAGAAATCGGCGAGGGCGTGAGCGCCCTGAATATTTGTCTTGGGAAATCGTTTCGGGTTGGCTTCCAGGTAAACGATGGGCCGATGCATCGACGGGTCGCCTTGGACGCAAATGATCATCTTGCCCGATTTTACCTTCCGGCTATGCATCTGGAGACGGCCCGTGATCACATAGGCGCCTTGCATCTCGGCAAAGCGCAAGGACGATGATTTGTCGCGGTCTTCGTCATCCTTCAGCACCCATGATCCTTCCGGATTGACGATGCCCACCGACCACCAAAGCTCGCGAGCGATATCGGCGCTGCCGGAACCCTGGAAGGCATAATAGGGCGAATGTGTGTCGGCGATGCGCCGGAGCGCCTCGGCGCCATTGGTCATCCCCTGGATGCCGGCGGGATCCGAGGGCGGTCCGGCGATGACGAGTTCATTGTAAGCCCAGGGGTGGAGATTCACGCCGTAGCCCTCGGAAAGAAGCTTCGCGGCGTCATCGCCGGAGTGCATCACCACGAGATCCGCCCGGCCTTTGCGAAAGGCGTCTTCGCAGAATTCCCGATCGCCGGTAAAGGCCAACCGCACTTTTCTGCCCGTGGCTTTCTCGAAGCGGGTCGCGATGGCGTCCCACAGGCCGAGATTGGTGAGGGTGCCGATCACGGCGGCGCGAACGGGCTCCTCGCGCCGCGCCGTCTCGCGCTGATGCGAGACGGCGGAGTAGCCCAGAACAGCCATCGTGCAGAAGACGCCGAGTGCGAGCCCCGCGGCCAGCGGGGCCAGCGTGTGGCCGGTCAGCCAGGCCATCCAGCGCTCGTGGAAGACCAACCGACGCGGAGGCGGGGGCGGCGGGACGCCGAGCAATTGCAGCGTGCTGGCGTCGCCGGCGGCGATTTCGGTCAGTTTCGCATCGATGGCGGCGAGGTCGCGGAGCATGCGGCGCGCTTCGGCGCTCTCGCGGAGGACTTGCTGCAGGCGTGGGAACTCCTCGGCGGTAATCGTTCCGTCGAGATGCCGGTGAAGTAAACCGAGGTCTTTGTCATTCATGGATGTCCGGGTTCTCGGGATTCTTGGGCAAAAGTGCGCTCCACACAGCGGAGCAATTCCTGGCGAATGCGCGCGAGCAATTGGTAAAGCGAGCCTTCGGAGCGGCCCAGTTGTGCGGCCAGTTCCTTCATGGTCGTCTCGGGCGCATAGGCGGTGAGCACGAGTTCGCGGCGATCGCGCGGCAGCTTGGCCACACAGCCATCCAGCGCCGAGAGCTGGCGATGGCGCCAGGAAAGCTCGGTTTCACCCTCGACGCCGATTTTCTCGATGATATCCTCGTCCAGCACGAGGCGGTCGCGCGCCTTGGAGCGGCGAAACTTGAGGATCTCGTAGTGCGCGATGAGGCAGGCCCAGCGGGGATACTGCTCATGATTTTCCAGGAGCGAAAACTTCCGCCAGGCGACCAGGCTCACGGCCTGCATGACCTCATCGACATCCTCCCGGCGCGGCAAGCACGCGCGGACGAACGCGCGCAACTCCGGCTCGTGGCGGGTAAAGAGCCGGAGAAAATCGTCGTCGAGAGAGCGGCTTTCGGGTGCGCTGGGTGACTGCATCAAGGAAGGGTTCGCTGATACACTCCCGCGCACTCGAGGATTCAACGAATTTTTTTAAATTCATAAGGATAAAAGAAGTTCAACGATTAGTTAAATGATTGCCGATAATCTGAAATAAATCGACATAGCGAGACGTACGGACCGATCGCTTCTGTCAGTGGGCTCGCAGGGTGAGTTTGCAGACGGTGTGTCGACGTGCGTGATGGTCGTTTTCGCGCGGATGAGCGGGCTTTCGATGATAAGCAAGTCGTTGGAAAGGAGGCGCATGCGCAGCAGCGCCTACCGAATGCTTCTGCGGGTTTTTGACGCAAAAAATATCCTCAACTGGCACGAAATATTCTGCAAACTGCGACGCACCCCTTCATGTCGCCGCGCTTCGTGAGTGGAAGCGCGCCATCCCAACCGACACCCCGACACCCCGTCTAAGCACCCCAAATTTGTGAAAACCGAATTCCCTTCGGGCCCGAAGGCCTTTCTCTCTGTGTGCTTGTGGCTTTTGGCCGCCCAAGTCATCTTCGCCGCACCTACCGTGCTTCGTGTCAATCCCTGGAGCAGCGACGGGACGGCGAGTCCCACGCGGAATGGCTTGACGTGGAATACGGCCTACACGGGCCTCCAGGAGGCGATCGATGCCGCGCAGCCCTCGGCGGCGCAACCGGTTCAGATCTGGATCGTCAAGGGCACGTATTACCCGCCGACCACGAATGGTTTCCAGCTCAAGAGCCATATTCAATTGATGGGTGGATTTACCGGGACCGAGACGAGCAGCGATCAGCGCGTAGTTACGACGGCGACCGTTCTTTCGGCCGATGTCGGCACGACCATGAAGGGCGGAATCACCGACCTGAATCTCACGCCCACGTCGACCCCGGTCGTCACGGACGGCGGCTGGAAAGACAATCTGTCGAATGTCCTCTCCGGAAATCGTGTGACCGACGTTCTCCTCGATGACCTGATCATTACCGGCGGCTCCGCAACTGCGGACGAATCGGTCGTGCCGCAAACAAACATCGACGGGATGGAGACTTTTGCGAGCGTGCCCAATGACACGAGCACATTGATTACCACCGTAATTCCCGTTTCGTCCCAGGTAGCCGGCGGTGGATTGTTTTTCACCGCGGCTGCCCGGACAGATGCAAATGCGCCGGCGGATCTAACCATCTCGCGCTGCACCTTCACCGGAAATCACGCCCGCGGCTTCGGGGGCGCCATCCTCCTGCGGGATGCGATCGTGGACTTATCGAACACCGTCTTTACCAACAACGTCGCGGACAACAGCGGCGGGGCCATTTCTTCGCTAAATTCACTGATCTACGCAGATACCTGCACCTTCGCGAACAACAACGGCGTGACGGCCGCAGGAGCCGTGGACCTGAAGGCCTATCCGACGCTCAAGACGGTCGGTCCCCAGGGTGACCCGAATGCGCTGCACATCGACGAGCCGACTGGCCTCGGAGGGCCGGGCTCCACGCGTGACCAAGCGCGAATCGCCCTTGGCTACGAACTTACCGGCGTGTTGTCGATCCAGAAGGCGATCGCGATTGCGACGACGGAAGGTGGATTTGGCGCTAAATTCCGGGCCGCGCTGCCGGACAATCCCTTCGGCGCAGGCAAATCCATCGGGAATCGCGTGGGCGCCGCCTATGCCTTGATCACGATCGGCGTAGGGCTTGGGGATATGGGCGTGGAGCTGGCGCTGGAATTGGGGGAGAGTCCCGACAATCAGGATATCAAGAACTGGCAGACCTTTAGCTATTATTTCAATACCTACGCGACTCCGGCAGGCCTGGTGAGTCTGGGGGCTGCTGAACTCGACGTTTTGCTGGCCAAGGCGGGAGTCAGTCTCGAGCAACCCATCCCGCTGACGCGGGAGGAGGTGAAACGGGACGAGCTGGATAGTTATAATACAGGCGGCGCTTCCTATTTCATTCGCTGTAATTTTAATGGGAACACCACGCAGGGGCAGGGCGGCGCCATGTTGGATCTCTATTCCAACGTGCAGGTCGAGAATTCCTGGTTTGTCAGCAACTCGGCGGCAACCTCCGGCGGCGCGATCTCCGCGGGCGGCTATACGACTCCCCGTCTCATTAATTCGGTCTTCGAGAAGAATAGCTCCTCCCACGGCCAGTCGGCGGTGGCCAATGCCGATCATGCCGGGACGCAGGTTCTGAATTGCACCTTCTATCAAAACAGCAGCAGCAGCTCCTTTGGCTATGCGCTGAGTGCGGAGCGCGGCTCGAGCGTGCGTGTGTCGAATTCGGTCTTCTGGGGAAACCTCAATGCCGATGCGGCAAATCTCAGCGGCGGGGCGGACGTTTTTGCCGCCACCGGGACGACGATCGATTCGGACACAAAGGCGCTCTATGACCCTGCGGGCGCGAACAAGGTCGATTGGATCGGCACGATGCAGTTGAAGAATTGCGATATCCAGAGCCTGAGCCGGATTCCGCTCGGAACGGGTTTCAATCTCCTGGACATCATCCCGTTTTACATCGAGCACCCGCAAGTCGAGATCATGAAGTACACAGCCCAGTGGGAAAGGCTGGATGCAAATGGCGATACGGAACTCGCCGGAATCCAGAATTCCGGCGAAGGCGTCCGCTCGGATTTGCGGGATGCAGCGCAGGCGAATTTTTCGTCGGATCCGGCCTTCGAAACAAATACAGTCACCCCGTCCGTTGTTTCGCCGCTGATCGATAAGGGCAGCGATGCGCGCATTTTCAATAGTCTTTTCACGGAGCCGTCAAATAGCCTGGATGTGATGGGGAACCCACGACGGGTGGGAGCTGCGGTGGATGTCGGGGCCATCGAATTGCAGCCAACGGTGGCGCGGACGATCGAGGTGGCGCAGGCCGGCAATCCCGACTGGAGCTTTCGCCGCGTCTACGTCAAGCCGGCGGCTTCAGGGGATGGCTCGGGCAGCAGCTGGGCCAATGCCACGAATCTGCTGGCCTCGGCGATGAATTCTCTCGGTGCGGAAGTCTGGGTGGCGGCGGGCACATATCACCCGGCTCTGGCTACGCGCAACATTGCCTTTATCCTGGCCAACGGAACGCAGGTCTACGGCGGCTTTGCCGGTACGGAGACGAGCCGCGACCAAAGGAACTGGAAGGTGAATCAGACCATCTTCAGCGGCGAAATCGGCGGGTCGGGAGCGACGGGTTACAGCCAGCACCTTGTGACCTGTTCGGATGTGAGCGGGGGAGCCACGCTAAACGGCGTCTATTTCCAAAATTCCTACTCGGTGGATACGGATGCCTCGGCCGACTATGCCGAAGGAGGGGCGGTGGCCATGTTGCGGAGTTCGCCCTCGATCGTGAATTGCGTCTTCAGCAACTGCCAGGCGCGCAACGGAGCGGCGGTGTGGTCCGGCCAATCGGATATCGCAGGGCCATCGATCACCGGATGCGAATTCGACAATAACACGGCGACGGTCAGCGGCGGCGCGGTCTATGGAGATCTGGCGATGTGGGTGACCAGCTCCCGCTTCTTCGGCAATACCGCGCCGGTGGGCGGCGCGATCATGGATGCAGCCGGTCGCTACTGCATTGTGCAACAGTGCCTTTTCTGGAACAATTCCGCGAGTCAAGGTTATGGTGGGGCCATCTACGCGGCCGGCGACGCGCTTACAGTGGGCTCGACCACTATCTATGGAAATTTCTCGACCGTAAATACCACCGGCCTTTTGCCCTGTGGCGCGGGCGTCTATTTTGCTTCGGCGAATCCAACGACCGCGCTGCTCTCGGTCAGCAATTCGATCCTGTATAAAAATGTGGCGGCGAATCTGAAGGGCTCTGGTCGGCAGACCACGGAGACGGATCAACTGGCGGTCGCTTCCACAGAACAAGTTCTGCTCGATCACACGATCCTCCAGGGGCTCGGTCGCTATCTTGGCAGCGCGTCTTATTTGAACTTTGACGCGGACCCGCAATTCGTATCGCCGGGCGCTGTCGTGACCTCGAACTTCGCGCTCCTGGGTAACTCTCCCGCGATCGATGCCGGCAAGACGAATGGATATACACTGGCGACGGATCTTGCCGGAGCGACCCGGGTGAAAAATTCCGCCCTGGATCTTGGCCCTTACGAGTATGCCAGCAACATACCGTCTGGCGGCGTCAGCGCGAGCGTCACGGCCACTTTGAACCAATCCACCGGGGTGGCGGTCAATCGATTCACGGCCGCCGCGCCCACCGGCGCGACTGGGCTCCAGTGGCAAGTCTATAGTCACGGCGCATGGGTCACGCTGGGAGCCGACAGCGTCTTTTCCGGCGTGGGCACAAAGACGCTGGTCATCAGCGGCGCTCCATTTGCGGATAATGGGGAGCTCTTCCGCCTGGCCTACACACTCCCGGGTTTCAATCTCACCTACTACTCGAAGACTTCGCGCCTGAAGGTGGGTTCGCCGATCATTTATGTAAAAGCCAACGCGATTGGCGCCAATGACGGGTCGAGCTGGGCGAATGCCTATGCGAATCTGCGAGATGCTCTCGATGTGGCGCAGGCGGGCAGCCAGGTATGGGTGGCTGCCGGGACTTATTTCGCGACTTCGACGGATCTTCCCAATGATCCGTCGGCCACGCTTGCCATGCATTCCGGGATCGGGATCTATGGCGGCTTTTCCGGAGTGGAATGGGATGTGAACCAGCGCAACCCGCGCACAAATGTCACTACGATCAGCGGAAGGCTTGCGCTCTTCACCGGCAATCCGTCGGATCCCAACACGAAGATCTTGTTCCAGAATACGGGCGCATGTGATCGTACGGCGATTCTGGACGGATTCACGATGAGCAACTTCACGCAAGACGTTGTCTCCAATAGAAACTCGTCGCCGACGATCCGGAATTGCGTTTTCAAAAACAACGCCGGCGAGGTGATCTACAACTCGAGTTCCGCGCCATACATCGGGAGTTGTGAATTCCGTGCGAATAGCGGGAATGCCGGCGAAGCCGTCTATAACTCCGATAGCTCGACGACGATGGAGAATTGTCTGATCGCCGACAACGTCTCGACTTCGACGGTGCAGGGCGGCGCGGGCGCCTTGCAATTTGGCGGCTCAGGCGACTCAGTGATCGCAAATTGCACCCTGGTAAATAATGCGGGAGCCAGCATGGGCGCTGCGCTCACGGTGGACATCACGGGGACGCTCACGGTGCGAAATAGCGTCATCTGGGGGAATGCCGTGGGCGATACTCAGACTTCCGCGGATCGAGTGGCGATCATGATCTATAGCGGTGGTCGCACGACGATCTCGAACTGCTGTCTGCAGGGCGCGACCTCCGCGACCAACGGAAATTTTGCCTACGATCCGCTCTTCCTGGACCCGGTGGCCGGGGATTATCGCGTGAGTCCCAGTTCACCGACCCAATATGCGGCATCGACGTCGACCTATCTGCCCGAGGATCTGTTGGGGATTTCGCGGGTGTCGGCGGATATCGGCGCCTACGAGCCGCCGCCCAATTCGGGGAACCGCCTCATTGTGGACATCATCAGTCTGCCGGTCTCGAATCTAAAGGTGAAATCCACTGGCGGAGGCACGGCTTCATTTTCGGTCACGCTGCCAAGCGGATCGAATTTCAGCTTTGGCTGGCAGGTGAACACGAACGATGGCGCCGGCTGGCTAAACCTCGGCGATCTCAGCGATAGCGATCGCTTCCAAGTTGTCGCCGATGGCAATGGCTCGACTTTGACGATTTCGGGAGTGAACAGCGCGGACAATGGTTTGCGGGTGCGGATCGTGGCCTCAAATTTCGGCAACTATACTTCTCCCGGCTCCACGCTGACTGTGATTGCGCCAACGATCATCTATGTTGACGCGAACGCCGGAGGTGCAAAAAATGGGCAGAGCTGGGCAGACGCGTACAATGATCTTTCCTTAGCGTTGAGCAGCGCAAATGAAACCAATGAGGTCTGGGTGGCAAAAGGCATTTACACCCCACGGTCTGCGACCCTCGTCTTCCTGCTTCCAACGAATGTCGAGATTTATGGCGGTTTTGCTGGAGGAGAAGGGAGTCGCTCGGATCGTGATTGGCAGCACAACGAGACCATCCTGCATCCCGCCAGTGGAAAACCGACGGCGTACTCCGGCTATTCCGCAAGCATTTCTGAGACCTACTCGGTATTGGATGGCTTTATCCTCGAAAATGCCATGGACCTGGAGGCGGTCAATATTCACCAGCGGAGCCAATTCCTTCAAAACTGCGTCTTTCGGAATTGCGCAGTGGCGGTGAAGAACGATGGGGGCAACCCAAGCTTCATCAATTGCGTCTTTTCCGCCCTGACCAATAACGCCGTGCAGAACAACCAAGCGGGCGCCGCTTTCTCCGGTTGCCGCTTCCAGGATTCCTTCATGGCCGATCGGAACAGGTTCCTCGTGACCGACGGCTATATGCCGCTGAACTTCACGGATTGTGTCTTTTCGAATAACAACGTCGCCGCGTGCATCAATGGAACGCAAATCCCGGTGACTCTATCGCGCTGTCAGTTCCTTGGGAATACGAGCTCTGCCGGAGCAGTGCTCACCGCGCAATCCGGTGCGCTCACGATCGACAATTCATTGTTTGCCGGAAATTCTACGAATCAGTCGGGCGCTGCCGTTTACTCTTCGGGAGCGCATCTCACGGTCCGAAATTCCACCTTTGCGGATAACGCTGCCCAGGTGAATGCCGGCGCCATTTTCGTCGATAGCAATGGCTCCGATGCGACCATCGTCAATTCCATCTTCTGGGGAAATCGGCTGTTCGATGCCGGGTCCAGTCCAATCCAGAATCAGCAGGTCGCGTGTTCCTCGGGCGCCGTGCCGATCAGTTTTTCGATTATCGAGGGGCTGAGTTCTCCGTCGAGTTCCGGAAACCAGGGGTATGCCCCGCTGTTTGTCGATGCAGGCGCCGGAAATTATCGGCTGCTCGGCAGTTCTCCGGCCATTGATGCGGGGCAGCGGACTTCCTGGAGCTCGGCAAACGTGGACCTTGATCTGCTTCTGCGTGTCTCGGGAAATGCCCAGGACATTGGAGCCTACGAATTTCAGGGGACGCCGGATGTTGTCACAGTCCATCTGACGCAGGAAGCAGAATCGCAATCTGTGCCGGTGCTGGTGCAGACCTCATTCACCTTCGCGGGACCGTTTCTGTTTCATTGGGAGATCTTTGACGTGGCAACGCAAACCTGGATTGCCATTGATCCAAATTCGCCGGACTATCAGGTGGTGGTGAATGGCTCCGCCAGCAGCCTAGTGGTGAACTCGGCTTCGCTGGCGATGAGCGGCACGCAGTTCCGGGTTCGCGAGCTTCCCGGCCTGCCGGTGATTCTCACGGTCACGCCCCCGCAGATCTATTACGTCGATGGCGGAGTCGCGTCCGCAGGAGATGGCAAGAGCTGGAATGGGGCTTTCCAGAATATCCAGCAGGCCATTTGGGCTACGCAGGCAAATTCCGCGACGACGAGCTCGGAGATCTGGGTGAAGGCCGGGACCTATTCCGTGGACACTTTGGAAATGCAGGGACAGATCCAGCTGTACGGCGGCTTTGATGGCTCGGAATCCAGCCGTGATCAGCGAACCGACTGGGCCCACAAAGTCACCACACTCGTTTCGAGCGCCAGCGGCGCCGCGATCAAGGACACGGTCTTTCAACGCAGTCGGTACTCAAATTCGCTGCTGGACGGATTTACGATCTCGAGCACCGGAGGAGGGGGTTATTACGCTTATCAATCGTCCCCCATCGTCCGGAACTGCACGTTCGATGGAGCGCTTTCCGGGGTGGTCATTGGCCAGAACTCCAAGGCGACCTTCCAGGGATGCAACTTCCAGAATATCGGAGTCGTGCCGCTCTACTCCCAGGGAACTGGACTCACCCTCGATCATTGCAAGTTTCGCAATAACACGAGCATTCAAGGAGTGGTCATTTCGTACGGCGGTTCCAACGCTGTCGCCTATTGCGAATTTACCGGAAATTCCGGCGGGACGGTGCTGAATTTTCCCACCGGTCAGGTGGTGAACGAAACCGTCAGCCATTGTAAATTTACCGGAAACACTTCGAACGAAGCGCTGATTCATTGTGGAGGGTTGGGTTCGTGCAACTTCGACAATACGCTCATCGCCGACAACACGACCACGTTTGAAGGTGTGGTCAATTGTGGGGCTTCGCGCGTCAATTTCAACTATTGCACGATCGCCAACAATCGCAGCGCCTGGACGGCGATCGGGGCGCGTGGGACGACCCAGGTGGCGCTGAGCTATTCGATCGTGTGGGGCAATCGGGATACGCAGCCCTTGGTGTATCGCAAGATGGATGGCGTGGTCGACTTGTTGACAGCGCAGATTCTTGCGCCAGCCGCAAACGCGGCGCTGGCCTGGAACATTGTCGAAGGCCTGACGACCGCCGATCCCATGGGGAACTCGGGATTCAATCCGCTCTTTTCAAATCCCGACGCTGGAGACTACGGCCTGACCGCCAGTTCTCCGGCGCTCAATCGCGGTGATGGCTTTGTCGCGGACAGTTTCGGGACGACAGACCTGGCGGGCGCACCGCGTCGCTATCCGGTTCCCGCCGGTGTGGCCGATCTCGGGGCCTATGAATTCCAGTCGGCGTCGACGGGCTCCGTCTCCATCTATGGTGACTATGGCTCGAGGCGCGCCTTTGCGGGCACACAGGCGACCTTCAGCTTTTGGAATTCCAATGGCTCGGTGCAGTGGCAAGTGAATCGTGGGGACGGAAATGGCTTCGTGCCGCTGACCAACGGCGGGAATGTTTCCATTCAAATCGGCAGTCTCTATGCGCTCACGCTGACGAACCTCAGTCTGGACATGAACGGTTGGCAATACCGCTTCGTGATCTCGGGCAGCCGCTCCTATACGTCTCCGCCGGCAACACTGACCGTCGTCGCGAAGCCGATTCTCTATGTGAATGTGGCGGCCACAGGAACGGCCAGCGGCGCCAGTTGGCCAAATGCGTTTACCAACATCCTCGATGCGGTGAACTATGTGTACGATAACAATCTCGACGATAATCCCGAGATCTCGGCCGAAATTTGGGTGGCCCGGGGCGTCTACGATTTGGGCAATCAATCGGGAACGCTCTCCCGTGGCCTTGAAATATACGGCGGGTTTGCAGGTGGCGAAACCTCGCGCAGCGCCCGGGACGTGGCGGGGAATGTCGCCACGATCATCGCGCACAATGGCACGGCCTTTGACTACACCGATAATCCAGAGTCGATCTTCGGAGACCCGATCATTGATGGGGTGACCTTCTCGGGCACGGGTGGCGTCGCGAAGAACAGCGGCAACTTGACGATCAACAATTGCCGATTTGACGGGATCACCGACGGGAGTGTGTACAATGGCGGCGGCGCCCTCACCGTGACGGCATCGACTTTCACGGGCGGAACAAATTCGTACATTACGGCGACTTCTCCCAATGGCGCCATCGCGCCAAACCTTGGGTCCGTTCTCGTGCAGCATTGTCAATTCCTGAACGGTACGAACGCCAGCATCTATTGCGCCGCTGGAACGGTCTCGATCGAGGATTCGATTTTCCAGAGTAATACGGCATCCGGAGGAGATACCCCGTGTGTGGTTTCCTACGACACCCAGGCAAAAACAAACATCACGCGCTGTCAATTCCTCGGGAACAGTGTAGTCAATGCGCTTTCCTACGTGGAAAGCGGCGGGGCGATCTACATTCAAGCCGGAACCATGACCATTCGGCAAAGCCTCTTTGCCGGAAATACGGGCGTTCATGGCGGCGCCATCGCGAACAATGATACGCTGGAACTGTATAGCGTGACGGCGGCGGATAACACGGTCTCGAGCACCGATTACGCGGGGGCGGTCTACAATTCGGGCGCTCGCTTTTACGCTGAGAATTGCATTTTTTGGGGTAACAAGGCGACGATTTCCGATGGAATAACGTCCTTGGCACAGGTCGTGAAAACGACCGGCGGGACGACGACTGTGCAGGATACGGCGATGGAGAATGCCTTCCTCACGATCGGCCCTGGAGCGCTGCCGATTTCCTACGATCCGCGCTTCGTCGGCGGAGGCGATTACCGACTGACTTCGAGTTCGCCCTATATCGGAGCCGGGCGAGTGACGTCACAGAACGTGTTGAGCGGTGAGACCGATCTGGCGGGGAACGCGCGGCTCACGGCTGGATCGCTCGACTACGGCGCCTACCAGAATGGTGTGTCGAGCAATCCCGTTTACACGACGATTTCGCCTGGCTCGAAGACGCAAACGCAGGGAGGTGATGTCGCGCTCACAATTGGGGGACGGCTATCGAGCGCTTTCGTCTGGCAATTTAGCGATGACGGAGGCGTCACCTGGAAGAGCCTGAGCCAACTGCCTGGCGCTGTGATCAACAACGTTGCGACGCAAAATGGCATAAGCACGTTGACGCTGTCGAATATTCCCAACAGCTTGTCGGGATATCAGTTTCGCGTCTCGGTCGACGGCAGCTTCACATCGACTCCGGCGACAATCACGGTGACGCCCCCGGAGACGCTCTTTGTCGATGCCGCGGCTCCATCTGGCGGAAATGGCAAGAGCTGGGCTACGGCCTTCAATTCTCTGGATACGGCCATTTCGGTCGTCAACGTGACACGCCGAATCTTGCATGTGGCCGAAGGCGTTTACGTACCGGCGGGTTCCTTCAATATTCAAAAGCGTATGGAAATCTACGGCGGCTATCCGACCGGCGGAGACTCTGTCGCTTCGCCACGGGATCCGGTGGCGCATCCCGCGATTCTTAGCGGGCTCGTGCCCAACTCCACCTCGCGCAAAGCCATTGTGGTGAGTATCAGTGGGGGATATCTGATTAACCCGACGCCGGCGGTTCAGGCGGATACCATTCTGGATGGGTTGGTGATTCAGGACGGTCAAACTGGCATTGCCGCTCAGTACGCGAATCCCACAATTCGAAATGTCACGGTGAAAAATTGCACCAATGGCGGGTTGACGGGCTTTCAACTCGGCGGCTCGATTGATAACTGCCGCTTCCTGGGAAATACCGCAGCGGTGGGCGGCGGCGCTTTTCTCGGCACAAACTGCTCGGTGGCAATAACACGCAGCGTTTTTCAGGGGAACACCGCGACGTATCGCTCGGGCGGTTTGGAGATCAGCTCGAACAGCATCTATGTAAAACTCGCCGAAGTCGTCATTTCGGGCAACTATGCGGCGCAATTCGGCGGCGGCCTCTCAATTCTCAATGCATTGCCCACGCTCGAAAATTGCGTCATTACGGCCAACCAATGCGGATTGGGTGGAGGCGGGATTTACGCCTACCAGTCAGGTCCCAACATAGAAAACTCGATCCTGTGGGCAAACCGTTCCAACACGGGGTCGATCGAGGATCAGCAGCTGTACCTTGAAGTGGGAGTGGGGGGAGACTACCGAGTTATTTCAAGTGATATCGAGGGAGTATCGAAATTCGCTGCCAATGCGATCGGCGTGGATCCGCTATTCGTGAGCGGAATCGCCGCGGCGAGTGCGCCGACGCTGGCCGGTGATTTTCATCTGAACTCGTCCTCTCCAGTGATCAATGCGGGCAATAGTGCGTACACAACTTCTTCGACGGACCTCGATGGCGCGCCGCGGCTCAATGGCATTGTCGATATTGGGGCCTATGAATTCCAGGGCACACCGACCGCGCCGCTGCTGCTCACGCAGCAGCCGGTAAATCTGGTTTTCTCGCGATTGCCGGGCGCCATCAATCAATTTCAGGTCCAGATTTCCGGGTCAACGTTCACCTATCAATGGCAGTCTTCAGTCGACGGCGCATCGTTTAGCGATGTGAGCGACGGCGCGGGATTCAGCGGCGTGACAACAGATGCGTTGACCGTGCTTAATGCCGAGCCCACGCTGAATGGCGTCATCTTTCGCTGCAAAATCTCGGCCAATACTGGGGGCACAGCGTATTCGAATGCCGCGACGTTGACCGTCTATCCGGCGCGCTACTATGTGAACGCGCAAGCTGCGGATGACACCGGGAATGGTTTCACCTGGGGCTCTGCGATGAAGACCTTGGCTCGCGCCGTTAATACCATGCGGATCGATCCAGCGACGGGCGTCGAAGTGTGGGTTGCTGCGGGTACCTATGTTACAACGACGGGCAGCGATACGAGCGCGACGTTTGCGCTACAGGATAAGGTATCCCTTTACGGTGGATTTGCCGGCGGAGAGACAGTGCTGACGGCGCGCAATGTTGCGGCAAACGCGACGGTTTTGCACGGCATCGCAGGGTCAGCTTCGGTCGTGACCGGAAGCGAGACGGGAACTGCCGTGATCGATGGTTTCACGATTGGCACAGGCGTTGTGGGAGTTACTTCGGGGGGGCAGATGAATCTCATGGTCAGCGGCTGCTCCTTTGGAGGACTGACGACGGGAATCATGCAGGCGTACTACGGTACGCTGAATTCTCCGCAGCGCGTGACGGTGGCAGGATGCAGATTTAGTGGTGTGACTGGCGCTGGCGTCCAGAATTGGAACGGTCCGCTCGTAGTCGCCGATTCCGTCTTTACGGGAAATGGGCAGGGCATTTCGCATGGCTCCGGGTATGTGCAGATCTTGCGCAGCGAATTCCGCGGCAATGGGAGCCTGTCAGGGAATGGCGGCGGCATTTTCCTGAACAACCCCACGGCCTACGGAGCGGTCGAGAGCTCGGTGGAGGACTCGCTCTTTAGCGGAAATCTTGGTCTGAACGGCGGTGGGATTTATTGTCAGGCGGGTAATTTCTATGTGCGGAATTGCACGATGGCCGGAAACTATGCGCAGACCTACGGAGGCGGCGCCTATTTCACCACTGCTGGCCGAGGCGGAGTGCTCGGTCTCACGAATTCGATCGTGTGGGATAATGCGAGCGGACAGGCCGGGACTTCGGAAGCGGGCCAGATCGTGCTTGGCTCGTTCCCGCCGATCTATACTTGTGACGTGCAAAACGCCCAACTGCAGAGCGGATCGATTCGCGCAAGCAGCGGAAATGTCAGCATTGCGCCGGGATTCGTGCAATCGGTTGCGGCCGGCGCGACGGCGACGTTGGCCGGAGACTTCCATCTTTCGCCGATCTCCCGGCTGATCGATCTTGGTTCGAATGCCTACCTCGGAGTTTCGGCGACGGATCTCGCCAAGGCTCCGCGTACTTTCGGAGCCGCTGTGGACCTGGGCGCGTATGAATATGAGGGCACGGTGCTCACGATCACGTCACAGCCGGCCGACGCCATCGCCGGCTTTGGCGTAGCGGCGCAATTTTCCGTGGCCACGAATGCGGCAGGCGCCACCTATCAATGGCAGGTGAGCACGGATGGCGGCGCGACCTTCATGGACATGATTGGCTCGGCGAATGAGCAAGGGGTGACCACGGCGGCGCTCACCGTCGCGGGAGTGGCAAGTTACGACGGCCGCAAATACCGCGTGCACGTTACGACGCCGCAGCCGGGGGATGTGACCTCGAATGCGGCAATGTATCACTATCTGAATCTGGTCGCGCAGCCGGGACTCACCGTTCGGAATGCGTCGCTAACCGGAACAACAAATTCCCTCAGCTTCACTCTGCCCGGGGCCATCGATGCGTCGTCCATTTCCGGGAGTTCATTCTCTGTCCAAGCTATGGAAACGGGCCGGCTCAGCCTGCAGTCTGGACTTTCGGTCTCTGGCAATACGGTGACGTTACAACCAACGCTGCCGCTGAAGCCCGGCGAATTGGTCGAAGTTACTGTGACCTCTGGAGTCGCACAGACGAACGGCTATCATACGAGTTCGCTCGTGTACCAATTCCACGCCGGCTCAACGAGCCGTTACGGGATTTTTCCGCAGACGCAAACGGTGGCAAACGCGCCGTCGGGCGCGACATGTTTGGCAAAGGGTGATCTGGACGGTGATGGCGCCATTGATCTGGTCGTCGGCGGCGCCAATGGGGCGACGGTTTTGCACAACAATGGGAGCCTTACCTTCACGACTAGCCAGACAGTCAGCACGGGCGGGGTTTCCAAGGTGGCGCTGGGTTCGCTCGGCTTTGCTGGGGCGATCACCGGGCGGCTTGATCTCGTATTGGTCAAGGCTGACGGCGCAGTCGAGATCTGGAAGAATGGGGGAGCTGCGACCTTTACCTTGGCTGCTACGCTGTCGGGTGTCGGAGCCAAGGCGATCGGCTTAGCCGATTTTAACGGTGATGGCGCGTTGGATCTCTTCATCGCCACCGCGGGCGCCGATCAGGTGTGGTTGAACAATGGATCCGGAGCCTTCACTGATTCTCTGCAGCGCTTGGGGACGGGAGCCGGGGTCGATGTCGCCGTGGGCGATCTGAATAACGATAACAACCTCGATGTGGTGGTGGCGAACGGCGCCGGCAATCTGGAAGTGTGGCTTAACAACGGCGCGGGCGTTTTCTCGACGGCGAGTTTTTCGGGCGTTGGCAGCCCGGCCGATCGCGTCTTCCTCGCAGATGCCGACAAGAATGGTTCGCTGGATGTCGTCACCGCCCGGAACGGGCAGTCGCTCGTGCTCTGGATCAATGGCGGCGCGAATGGTTTCGCGCCGCAGTACATCAATGGCTCCGACGGCGGCCAGGCCAGCTGGACCTGTGTCGGCGATCTCGACGGCGACGGCTTGCCGGATTTCGTGGCGGCTTCGGCTTACGATGGTTCGGCTACGCTGCGCAAAGGCCTGGGTTTCAACCCGGTGACGACATACACAGAATTTTCGGTTCTGCCGGAACAGCCTGCGCTTTCAGTGTCCGGCGCGGCCGATCTGGCGGATCTCGATGGCGATGGCCGGCAGGATCTCATTTCGGTGGTGACCAATGGCACAGTCCAGGTCGCGCTCTATCAAGTCATTGATCAAACGGTGGATGAAAACCAATCCGTGAGCCTTTCGGCTTCCGGGTTCCAGACGATATACAACGATCTGCCGGCTTATGGCAGCGCGCGTACGCTGGCGGCGATTCAGGTAACTTCGTTGCCAAATGGCACGCTGAAGCAGAATGGCACCGCGGTGACTGTCGGACAGGTAATTCCAGTCAACTCGATGGCATTGACCTTTACGCCGACCGGCAACTCCTATGGATTTACGTCGTTTGCCTGGTTGGGCTCGATTAACGGCGTAAATTTCGGCGCGGAGTCCTATCGCGACAATGTGCTGGTTAATCACATCCCGCAAGCGTTGCATCCGCAGCCCGATTCTTTCTCGCCAGCGCAGGGTGGGTCAATCTCCGGAAATGTGCTCACGAATGATGCCAACGGTGATCCGCTCACCGCAAAGGTCGTCGTACCACCGTCCCATGGAGCGGTCACGATGTCGGCGAATGGCGACTTTACGTACACGCATGATGGCGCGGAGACCCCGCGGTTGGATCAGTTTACTTACCAGGTAACCGATGCAGCGGCTCAGGAGACGGCGACCGCCATTGTCTACCTCACAATTATCAATCGGAACGATCCGCCGTCCTCGATCACCTTTAGCGATGCCAACATTTACGAGCAGTCACCGGTTGGCACGGTTGCGGGCGTTCTTACGGCCACCGATCCGGACGCCGGCTATTCCGGCGGTGATGTGACTCTGAGCCTGGTTGCAGGTGCATCGAATAATGCTGAGTTCACAATCAGCGGCCAGAACCTCGTAACGAACGCAGTTTTAAGTTACGCAGATGGGTCGACCCGCAGCGTTCGGGTTCGCGCGACGGATTCGCTGGGCTTGTATATCGACCGGGATTTTGTCGTAAGCCTCAAATCCATCCCGGTGGCAGCTGCGCAATCTGTAACCGTGCTCGAAGATGGATCCGTGAATATCTTGCTCGGCGGATTGAATGGGGATGGGCAGCCTATCACCTCCTATGCTCTGACCAGCCAGACGCTGCATGGCGCATTAGTTATCAATGGGGCCTCCGTCACCTACACGCCAGCTGCGCTTTTCTGGGGTTCCGATGCCTTTACCTTCACCATATCCGACGGTGTCGTGACCTCGCCTCCGGCGACGATTTCGATCACGGTCTCGCACGTCAACCATGCCCCAGTGGTAAACTCGCAGACGCTCACAGTGACCGAAAATACTCCGGTGAACTTTACGGTGACTGGGAGCGATGCGGACGGCGATCCGCTGACGTTCCAGGTCATCAATGGTTCGGGCAAGGGGACCGTGACCGGTGTGAGCCCGAACTTCACCTTCATGCCTGCTCAGGACAAGTCCGGAGACTTTCAGTTCTATGTCGTTGCAAACGATGGCTTCGCTGATTCGACGCTCGGCTTGGTGTCCGGCACGATCAGTGTGGTGGACTATCCGCCGGTTGCGTCAGCGTTGCAATCGTACGTGATGCATGAAAACGAATCGCTGCCGCTCGCTTTGCTCGCGCAGGATCGTAACGGAAAGTCGCTCAACTATCGAGTGACTGCTGCGCCTGCGCACGGCAGAGTCACCGGGTCAGGCCCGAGTGTGATCTACACGCCGGATCAAAATTATTTTGGGAGTGATTCGTTCCAATTTGTGGCGAATAACGGAGTCTTCGATTCTGCGACGGCGGGCACGATTCAGATCCAGGTGAATCATGTAAACCAACCGCCGATGGCCCTGGCTCAGCAGTTGTTCACCAGCCAAACTCAAGCGATCAGTGTCAACCTTGGAGCGAATGATCCGGATGGTGATCCGCTGGCCTACACGATCACTCGTGGTCCACAGCACGGTGTCCTGAGTGGCATTGGAGCGGATCGCACGTATACGCCGACCGGCATTTACGCCGGAGCGGATAGCTTTGAATTCTCAGTGACAGACGGGCAATATACCGACGTCGCAGTCGTAGATATTTCGGTCGTGGAGGTGGCATTGAAGCCGGTTGCCGATTCCCAGTTGATCCCTGGGCATGCCAACATTGCCGCGACGATCGAATTGACCGGCTCCGATCCCAAGGGACTGCCGCTCACCTACACGGTCGTCAATTTGCCGGCGCACGGTGAATTGAGCGGGAGTGTGCCGGATAACATCGTCTATACACCGCAACCGAGCTACTCCGGCAGCGACTCTTTTACCTTCACGACGAATAACGGAACACTCGATTCCAATTTGGCGACCGTCTCGATCAATCTTCCGAAGGACCTCACGGTGGCGCCGATCGTTCAGGACGATTTCGTGGAGGAGGCGTTCCAGAATCAGACCATTGCGATCAATGTGCTGGCCAACGACAGCGACTTTTACAATTCGCCGCTGCAAATCGTGAGTGTGACCACGCCGAGCTCCGGGATGGCGTCGATTTCAGTTGACCAGCAGTCCGTGAGCTATACGGCAGGAAATGCGACCTCGCCGGGGTACGCATCATTCCAGTATACGGTGAGCAACGGTTCGCCCTACACGGCGACCGCGACGGTGTTTGTGAAAGTCGTGAATCAGAATCTGGTCGTAACTTCTTCGAAAGATAGCGGGCCGGGAACTTTGCGCGACGTGGTGGCGACGATTAATGGGTCGACCCAACCCCTTTCGCCCGACTGGAATATTTCCTTCTCCCCCGGCATCACCCTGCAAACGCTCCAACTCAGCACGGGCGACAACAGTGATCCGGATTCGGCGATTGTTGTGACGGGTCATGTAAATATTGCCGCGGGACTGACGCCTGTTCCCGTGATCCAGGTGGACACCACCTCGGGACCGCTGCGGGCCTTTCACGTGATGCCGGAAGGCATCTTGCGTCTGAACGGTGTGACTGTCGCAGGCGGCCTGGCGCATCTTGGCGGCGCAGTGCTCAATGAAGGCGCGCTCACAGTCGACACGGCTACGCTCACGGCGAATACCGCCTTTGCGACGGCCTCCGAACTGGGTCAGGGCGGCGGGGTCTACACGACGGGCGTGATGAATCTGACGAACGCCACGATTAATAACAACGTGGCGGATGTCGCAGGTGGCTTCTACCAACTCGGCAACGGGGTCGATGCATCGACCATGATCGACACGGCGACGCTTTCGGGGCAATCGTCCTCCGGAGATTTCCTTTCAAAGGCAACGAATGGCGGCACGGCGAAGATCGATGCAACAGCGCTGAGCGCGGAGACGCCAACGGCCCCATGGTTTGGACCGTTGCCGGCTAGCGCGACGATCGCCCAACAGTACCGCGCAGAAGTGCCGGTGCTCGTGGCTGGGGATGCGTATAAACTCACCGCGGCTTCCTCGAATCCGAATATGTCAGCGGTCGTGTGGTCGGGACGCGGGACGTTGCGTACACTCACTTTGAGCGGGTTCACGCCGGTGAGTGGAGCGCAGACGCGCCTCACGGCGACGGCTTCGAATGGAAGCGTGAGTTTCGTGGAACACACTGATATCACGGTCGATCCTGCTTCGAGCCGGACGCCGGTTGCCACGGATGACAGCGCGGCGGTTCCTTTTGGCGGCAGCGTCTTGATTCCGGTGTTGGCGAACGACTACGACCCGGATGGCGGGACTTTGACCATCGTCTCGGTGGGTACCCCAGCCCAGGGCGGCAGTGCGACCATTGAAGGAAATGGCATTCGTTTCACCCACAATAGCGACGTGAGCACCATTCACTATGGCTTCAGCTACACGGTGCAAAATGCGGCGGGACTCACGGCCACGGCGGAGGTTTCAGTGCTGCGTGTGGTCGATTACAATCTGAATGTTTATTCTGGAGGCGACCTTTCGTCTGCTCTGGATACGGCGAATCAGTACTATGCGCCCGGTGGTTGGAAGATTTTGATCGATCCGGATTTTGCTTATTACAACGGCGGGCTGATCTCTCTCGCATCGACCGCGAGTGATCACGGGGTGGGGGATTCGGCTTATTTGGTAACAGGAAATGTGACGATCGATGCCTCCGCTTCGAGTGGATTTACGATCCAACGAGATCCGAATGGCTCGACGATGCGGCTCTTCCGTGTCACGGATACCGGCAATCTTACACTCCGCGATGTGATCCTGGATGGCGGCGTTGCCGACCACGGCGGTGTGCTGCTCAATGAAGGATCCACGTTGCTGGATCATTCGACCATTACCGACGGTTCGGCGGTGGTCGGCGGCGGTGTCTTCAATGAAGGCGCGTTGCAGACCGATACTGCAGTGATTACGGCGAATACAGCGAGCAGCTTCGGCGGCGCGCTCTACAATCGCAACGGCTCGGCGGAGATTCATAGTTCGACTTTGAGCAATAACAGCGCGGCTGACGGCGGCGGCGTACATCTCCTGGGGGACGATAGCGATTCTCAGACGCAGCTCTTTGACACCACGGTGAACAATCCTGGCGCTCTGCATGACCTGTCGGCGACCGTCAGCGGGAATGGTTCGACGGTGCTTGCTGCGGCTGGCGCTACTAGTGTCGCGGCGCCGGGAGACACTTGGGTGGACCCGATTGCAGATCAGGCGGTTCATGGATCGGTTTCGACGCCGTTTACCTTTACGGCGCCTCTATCTGCCGTGATTTCCGCTGAGAGCTTAAACGAAGCGATTGTCCCTTCGAGCGGGCTTTCCCTGAGCAATGTAACAACTGGCTCGGGCACGTTGGAAATTACGGCGAGCAATTCGGGATTTGCCAAAATAGCCGTTCTCGCGTCCAAGGGGCAGACCGCATTTGGACAACTGTTCACGGCGACGGTTTATGGCAACGTAATTCCGCCGGTGCTGGCCGACGACTCAGCGACGCTTTACCAGGGGGCGACGGTGTCCATCCCTGTGCTGACCAACGATACCGATCCACAAGGCGCTCCTTTGACGGTGCAATCGGTGAGCGCACCGCAACATGGAATGGCTTCGACTGAAGGCACAGTGGTAACGTATACGCACGATGGCAGCGCAACGCTGAGCGATTCCTTTACCTACGTCGCCACCGACACCTTCGGCGGCACGTCGACCGCCACCGTTCACATCACGCTGGTGGAGCCGACGCTGACGGTGACGACGGCGGATGGCGGGGGTGGTGCGGGCACCATTCGGCAAGCTCTTGAATTTGCCGCCGCGAACCCGACTTCCGCGACATGGAAGATCGTATTCAGCGGATCGATTCCCGCGAATTCGATCATCGACTACACCAACTTTGGCCCATACTATAACGGCTACACCATGTTCCACATCGCGGGGAACGTTCTGATCGACGGCTCGCAGGTTCAGGGCCTGGTGCTTGAGGATGGCGGCGGGCAATTCGGACCGCCGCTGCGTTTCTTCCATGTGCAGCAAGGCGCAAGTCTCGAGCTGCGTTCGCTCACCTTGAGCAAGGGCCGTGTGCAGTCGGATGGCGAGCCCGAGACCGGCCTTTGTGGTGGCGGTGGAGCGGTGCTCAACGAAGGCACGTTCGTCGCGAAAGATGTTACGTTCCTCAATAACGTCGCTCCGGGCAATGTCGGCGGCGCGGTCGCGAGCTGTGGAAATGCGACGTTGATCGACTGTGCCTTCACCGGAAACAGCGCCACCAGCGGTCAGGATCGGTCGGCTCGCCAGCTTGGGACGGGTTTTGGCGGGGCCGTGTACCAACTCAACGGCCGATTTACGATCACCAATTGCACCTTTAACAACAACTCCGCTCCTGTCGGCGCGAGCATCTACAGCGCCGGCGATATCGATTCTGCGGAGTTAAATCTTACGGGATCGACTTTGGCGAGCACCTCGCCGGTGAATAGTCAGATCCGACTGGTTGCGACCAATGGCGGCACAGTCACGCGGAACAGCTCGAATAACATCCTGCCCGACGGCGAAACGGCGCCGTGGATTGCCAGCATCGCGCCAGGCACGCTGATCACCGGACCCATAGATTTGCCAGTAACGCTTGGGCTGCCGTCGGATTCTTACACGGTATCGGCGAGTGCCTCGCCGAGCGCCAGCGTTTCCAGCATCGCCCTCAGTGGCGCTGGCGCGAACCTTACGCTTTCGGCGGCTCCGGCCGCTGGCTCCTACGGTGCGGTCGATCTCATCGTGACCATTGCCGATGGTCCGCTGACGGTGAACGAAGCCTTCTCGGCGACGATCATTCCGCCGTCGCCGGCCTCGCCGAGTGGCCTGGTTGCGATTGCGGTGTCCGACAGTCAGGTGCTGCTCAACTGGACCGATAACGCCACGACGGAAAGTAACTACGCAGTCGAGCGTTCGGCGAACGGTGTTGACGGATGGGCTGTCGTGGCGCCAACCCTGGTCGCGAATACGACGAGCTTCATCGACAACGCCCTGTCGGGGTCCACTCAGGAGTTCTATCGGGTGCGGTGCGATACCGGCGGCGTTGTTTCCGGTTACTCGAATGTCGCGAGTGCGACGACGACTGTCGCGGTCGGCGATGGCATCCCGGGCTGGTGGCGATACCTGTACTTTGGCGATGGCACGCAGATTGTCCCGGGCTCTGAACCTGGTTCCGATCCTGATGGAGACGGCCGGACCAATTTGCAGGAGTACCTTGCGGGAACGAGTCCGATCGATGCATCCAGTGTTTTCGCCGCGAAATTGACCCGCAACGGTGGAACCGCGACGCTGAGCTTCCCGACGGTTATCGGGGAAATCTATCAGATCGAAGTTTCTAGCGATGTTGGAGCGGGCGTCGATTGGACGGTCGTTTCCACAAATATCGCCGGCACCGGCGGCAATGTTTCCTATATGGACGCGAATGCCGGCAATGTGCAGCAGCGCTTTTACCGCGTTTCGATCCAGCAGTAATTGGAGCCTGTCTCAGAGGCAGCTTTAGGCTGGGAGGCGGCCGTTTTGGGAGTGCGGGAGCTCGCTCCCGCTTTGTCCGCGCGACCTTGCAGCGCGGCGTTTAGTCTACCCGGTGTTGCGGGAGCACTACGAGGGACTCACGTCCAGCGTGAATGCTACGCTGACAAAGCGGCAGCAAGCAGCCGCACCAAATACGCCGGCTTTTTTCCAGCGCCGGCCGCTTCCATCTGCTGTCCTATTGTTTGTTGAAATCATCGATGGCGTGGGCCAGCGACGTAAATCGATCGATGCGTCCCGACTTGTCCTCGACGCCTTCGACCCGAAGCATGTCGCGCACCGTAGACCGCGCTTCAACGAGGCGAAAGGCGACGTTGCGCCGGGTGAGTTCGCCGAACATGGTAAGAAACATGCGCGCGCCGGCCATGTCGATATTGGGCGAGGTAGACAGATCGCAAATCACGCAGCGAATCGCCTCTGGCGCGGCCGAGAGGCGAGCCAGCACAGTGTCAAAGACGTGCTCGCAGTTGAAATAGACAATGCTGGATTCGACCCGGAAAGCGATGATGCCGGGGATAGGTTCGTTGTCCGCGTGGCGTTCTAGATCGGAGTAGCGGCGCGCGCCTGGGATGCGCCCGAGGAAAGCGACGTGGGGCGTGGAGACCCGGCGGATGAGGAGGACCAGGGAGATCACTGCGCCGATGAGGACGCCTTTGAGCAGGCCTTCCCAAAGCACGCCAAGCAGGGCGGTCACCGCGACGGCGAATTCTCCGCGATGGGCCTGCCAGAGCCGGCGCAACTCGGCAATTTTTAACAGGCCGGCCACCGCCATGAGGACGACTGCGGCGAGCACGGGTTGAGGAAGATTGCGCAGGAGCTCGGAAAAGAACAGCGCCACTACCATGATGAGACTGGCGGCAATCAAGCCCGACAGCGGCGTCTTCGCGCCTCCGCTTTCATTGACCAAGGACTGCGACATGCCGCCGCTGATCGGAAAGCCCTGACTGATTCCAGAGGCGAAATTGGCGGCGGCCAGGGCGAGGAATTCCTGATTACTGTCGAGACGGTAGCCATGTTTCTCGGCAAACATGCGCCCGATCGCGGATGTCTCGACCGCGCCCAGAAGAAAACAAGCGAGCGCCAGCGGCAGGAGGTTGCCAAAATCCTCCCAACCGACGCCCGAAGGAAACGTCGGCATCGGCAGTCCCCGCGGCACCTCGCCGAGCAACTTTACCCCGCGGCCGCCCAGATCGATGAAGGTTGCCGCCAGGATGCCAGCGATGACGACGAAGAGTGCGACGGGTTTGTTGGGCAGCAGCTTTTTTCCCAGGACGAGGGCGGCAAGAGCCGCCACCCCGAGGGTCAGCGCGGTGACATTTGTCTCCCCGAGGTGGTGAAAGAAATCTCCCATTCGCTCCCAAAAATCGCCGTGGCCGCCCTTGAAGCCAAAAAGTTTGGGCAACTGGGTGCTGGCCAGGTGCAACGCTACGCCGCACTTGAAGCCGAGTAGGACCGTCTCAGAGATGAAATTGACGGCGCTTCCGGCGCGCACCAACCAGGCGACGAAAGCAATGACTGCCGTGAAGAGCGCGGTGCAAGCCGCCAGAGCGGCAAAGCGAGCCGGATCACCACCCGCCAGGCCGCCAAGGGAGGAGCCGATGAGCAGCGAAATCGCGGAAGTGACGCTGACTGTTGTTTGCCGCGAACTGCAAAATAGCCAGAAGACCAAGCCGCCCGCCATGCAAGCATAGAGACCGGCTTGGGGCGGCAGGCCGGCCAGGGAGGCGTCGCCCAGCGCCGCGGGGAGCAGATAGGCGGCGAGCGTGATGCCGGCAGCGACGTCGGCGCGGAGCCAACTGCCGGCATATGTGCGCAGCCATTTTGTTACGGGAAAGATTTCCCCCGCGCGACTACCGCCCCCGGCGTTGGAAACGCCCGCGCTCACTTCCCGGCGAGCAGCGCTTCTCGCGCCGCGGCGAGTTCGTCGCGCTTCTTGGCATCGATCTTGGGATAGTGGAGGTCGAGGGAGGCCAGCGCGTCGATGATCGCCGCGGCGACGACGACGCGGGTGAACCATTTGTTATCCGCGGGGACGACATACCACGGGGCCTCATCGGTGGCTGTCTCACGGATGGTATCCTCATACGCGGCCATGTAGTCCTTCCAATAACCGCGCTCCTTGGCGTCATTCGCCGAGAATTTCCAGTTTTTGTCGGGATTTTCCAGGCGTTCCAGGAAGCGTCGCTTCTGTTCATCCCGGGAGACGTGGAGGAAGAACTTTCGCACCACCGTGCCGTTGCGATGTAAATAGCGCTCGAAGCCGCGGATATCCTGAAAACGTTCCTTCCAAATATCCTTGGTGATGCAACAAGGCGGCAATTTCTGGCTGGCCAGATACTCCGGATGCACGCGCACGACCAGCGTCTCTTCATAGTAGCTGCGGTTGAAGATCCCGATGCGGCCGCGCTCGGGCAATTGCTTCACGCAACGCCAGAGATAGTCGTGCTCGAGGTCTTCGCTCGTCGGCGATTTGAAGGACGACACCTGGCAGCCTTGCGGATTGATGCCCGACATGGCGTGCTTGATCGTGCCATCCTTGCCCGCGGCATCCATAGCCTGGAAGACGAGCAGCAGGGAAAAGTGATCCTGCGCGTAGAGGACGTCCTGCAGCTCCGCGAGCGCCTGGATGCCATTGGCCAGGGCTTCCTTGGCGCGCGGCTTGTCACTGGATTCCAGTTCTCCCGTGTCGCCGGGGTCGACGTCGTCCAGGCGGAATTTCTTACCGTTGGTGACGCGATACGGTTTGGAAAGCTGGTGCGCGCCTTCGATGACTTTTTTTAGTTTCATAGGTTCCGGGAGCAGGCTGGGCGGAGCGTGGGCAAATGTCACGCCTCGGCGCCAATCTGGCGCCAAGGCGGAATTGCGGCTATCGGCCGTTAGTCCTATACAGCGGCGGGGGCGGAGGCCGCTCCTTCGAAGAAAGCTTTGAGCTCGTCTTCCTTGTCTTTGGTAAGAGAGGTTTGCAAGACACGGCCCTTGCCGGCGAAGGGCTTGAGGCCTTCAAGGACCTTGTCGGGGGTGGAGCGACGCACGAGGACGAATACCGCGGCGCTGCCTGCGGTAAGAGTAGACCCGAGCTCTTTCATGAATTCGTCGTTGATGCCGATATCCGTGAATTTGCCCGAGAGCGCGCCGGTGCCGGCTCCGAACGCGGCTCCGAGCAGGGGATTGAGGAAGAGAATTCCGATCAAAGTCCCCCAGAACGCGCCACTGACGGCGCCGGCGGCCACGAGATTCATGGCCTGGTGGAGTTGCACCTTGCCGGCGTCATCGCGAGTGACGACGACGGCGTCTTCCATTTCGATGAGGTACTGGGACTGCATTTTGGCCAGCGCGGCGCGCAGTTCGAAGGCGTCGGTGGCGTTGTTGAAGGCGACTGCGATGAGAGTGCTCATGAGTGAGTAGGGTTTTGGTTTGGCTGTGAGAGATGGGAGGAATGGGAGGAATGGGAGGAATGGGAGGAATCGGAGGAATCGGAGGAATCGGAGGAATCGGAGGAATGAGGGCTGGCCGTGAGCGGGCTCCTTATTTGGGAGCGGAGGCTTCGCGGACTTCGATGGCGACGGACGCCAGGGTCTGCAGGGCCGCGATGCGGGCGCGAATGCCGAGCGGATTGAAGACCAGCACGTCGACAGGATGCCACATGATGACCCAGCCGATGATCTCGAAGCCGTACTCGAAGGTTTTGCGGAGCAGCGGGCGCATGCTTTCCGTCAGATCGCTGGCAAAAATCGAGGATAGCCCCAGGCTGGTGGCGAGCAGGAGGGTGGCGATGCCGGCCACGCGCCAGCCGTAGCGATAGGTATTTTGCAATTCGCGACGCTCCCGCTGCAGGCGCAGATCGATGTGCCGGCGCAAGGCGCGGGTGAAGTCTGCCACGTTGAATCCTGCGGCGGCTGCGGCTGGCAGCAGGAGCGTGAGCAGGCGGGCGCGCTGCCGTTGCTTATCGAGATGCAGAAGGCCGAGCAAATGTTCCAGGCCGGAGACGCCGAGGGCTTCGGCGTCGCTCGGCGAGCTGGGTTCGACTCGCGGCGCATTGAAGAAATGGGCGGGATCGGTCAGCCGCAGAGCAAGCTCTTCTGCGGCTCGAGGGGACTCGCTCATGGGGGCAGATCGCACATGAGCTCGATGCGATGATTGGCCTTGGCGTTGTGCTGCGACGGGCCGGCGACGAGCATCACCCGGGAGGCCTGCACGCCGTGTGCAGACAGCCACTGCACGGTGAATTCGCGCCAATCGGCAGGGCTTTCGGCATAGTCGATGGGAAATACGCCGTAAGAGAAGGCCATCGCCTGGCAGGCAGCGGGATCCTTGCTCGGAGCGACCACCCAGACGGGCGGTTTACAGCGGGAGATGTTTCGGGCCGTCGCGCCGCTGCGGGTGGGAGCGATGACCAGATCGCACGGAACGGTGTCGAGCGCATGCTCGATGAGCGAAGCCATGCGATCCACACCGCTCATTTCGCGGCCATCCTGGAGCTGCAGGCTGCGGCGGAGGGCGCTGCCGCGCAGGCGGTGTTTCTCGGTATGGGCCGCGATCCGCGCCAGCATGGCGACGGCCTCCTCGGGAAATTGCCCCATTGCCGATTCGCCGGAAAGCATGACGCAATCCGAGCCGTCGAGAATCGCATTGGCGACATCTGTCGCTTCGGCACGGGTGGGCAACCGGCTGCTGATCATGGATTCCAGCATTTGCGTGGCGGTGATGACCGGCTTCCCGGCAAGGTTTGCCTTGGCGATGAGTTGTTTTTGGGTGTGGGCGATTTCCTCGATGGGCACTTCCACACCGAGATCACCGCGCGCCACCATGATGCCATCGGCTGCGGCAAGGATCTCGTCGAATTTCGCGACGGCATCGGACCGCTCGATCTTGGCGATGATAAAGGGAACGCGCCCGATCTTTGTCGCCGCGGCGCGCACGGCTTCGATGTCGGCGGCAGATTCGACAAAGGATTGGCTCACCGCGTCGACACCTGCCTGCAGGGCAAATTCGAGGCAGGCGTAATCCCGCTCGGTAAAGGCGCTGATGCCGAGCTCGATGCCGGGCAGGTTCAGTCCCTTACGCGAGCGCAATTCGCCGCCCACGGCGACAACACACTCCACGTCATTTCCAGTCACGCGCTCGACGATGAGCTGCACGAGGCCGTCGTTGAGAAAAAGGCGATTTCCAGGCTTCACCACGCGTGGCAGTGGTTCGAAGCTCATGGAAACCCGCTGCGCGTCGCCGACGATATCCTCGTTGGTCAGCGTAAATTTCTGGCCGGGAGTCAACCGGATCGGCTCAGGTTGAATCTTGCCAAGACGCATCTTGGGGCCGGGCAAATCGGCCATGATGGCGACACGACGACCGGTTTCGCGCGAGGCTTCGCGGAGGCGGCGGATCAATTCGGCATGATGCGAGAATTCGCCATGGGAGAAATTCAGGCGCGCCACATTGAGCCCGGCGCGGAGCAGCCGCGCCAGCATCTCCGGCGACTCCGAAGCCGGTCCGATGGTGGCGACGATTTTCGTCTTTTGCGCAGGAAGCGTCGTATTCATGCGCCAAACATCGTTTTGCCTTTGCCGCGCAGGTCGCGCGCCGCCTGTTTCACGCGCTCGGCCATGGAGGCCTCGGCCAGCGCCAGATAGGCGTGCGGATCATAGGCCTTTTTGTTGCCGACCTCGCCGTCCACCTTCAGCACGCCATCATAGTTTTTAAACATATGGCCCGCGACCGCCCGGGTAAAAGCATACTGCATGTCGGTGTCGACATTCATCTTCACCACTCCGTAGTCGAGTGACTCGTGGATCTCCTGAATCGTCGCGCGGTCGAGGATGGCGCAATAGGTTTTGAAATCGGCGACTGGCATAAGAGTAGGTGGGCTGGAGCTTGGTGTGATGAAAATGATGACGTCGGGCGAATCAGGCTGGGAGAATGGTCTGGCGTGCGCGAACCCAGCCGGCGGCGGCGAAGGAGAGAGGCAGTGTGACGAGCGCGCTCACCACGAGCATGAGGCTGATTTTCGGGTCGTCGAAGGCGGCGGCCGGGGCGAAGGCTGCGCCAAAATTACGGGCGCCGGTGGCAAGACCAACGACGCCGCGAATCTCCGGGCGCACGCCGCCGCAGAGCCAGCCCGCGGCAAAGAGGCCGAGAAAGTAAACGCCGGCGGTGATGATGGCGCCGCCGCCGATGAGGCCGGGCAGGGCGCGAAGATTTTGCCCGACGAGAAGGGCAACGAGGAGGAGCAGACCCGCATTGCCGATGCGGGCGATAACTGGCGCGAAACGCGTGGCGAGGCCGGCTGCGCAACCATGAATCACCAGACCTACCGCCAAAGGCAAGCCGATGAGTAAAACGAGCGGACCGGCAATTTTCCAGGGATCGATTTGCAATCCATGGATGAGAAAAGGCAGCGCCAGGGGCATGGATAAGATGGTTCCGACGGTCAGCAGGATCATGAGAGCGCCAGAAGTCAGGAGGTCGCCGTGGGCGCTTTCAACGAGCTTGGGAAGGAACGGCGCCCCGGCGGCGCTGCTCAAGAGAAGCAACCCGATCGCGTATCCGCGCTCCAGTTGAATCCAGTTGGTGAGCAACCAGGCGAACGCCGGCGCCACCAGGAAATTCAGACCGAGCGCAACCGAGACGAGCCGCGCGTCGCGCAGGGCGGAGACGAGGGCGCGGGGTTGCAATTGCATTCCCATCGCCAGCATGCTGCCGACCAGGAAAAGGAATACCGAGACCTGCTGGATGTAAGGCAGGAAAGAGGCCATGTGCTTCGGCAGCGAGGTTGCAATGTTCCTGTGGGCTCCGAAATAGGACCTTGGTCCGAGCTTTCTGTGCGCAGGAAGGTGTCGGAGGCAGCATCCCGCAGACTACCGATCTCAATCGCGGACATCGTCGCATCAAGAGCAGGAGATCCACGTCCTGTGACAAAGCGGGAGCTTCGCACGAGCACACGTTTGCGAACGAGCTGCTGCTTGACGCAGTTCGCTTAAAGAGCAGCCCGCGTCTTTTCGGACGCTTCCGCGCCGGGCGGACGAGACGTCGACGAGACGTCCGCGCTCCCAGGTGGGGCGTCGCTCGCGCACGAGAATTGCCTAAACTCTAGTGCTCGTTAGAGTTTAGGAGAGAGCAGTTCGAGGGAAAGGATGCAGTAACTGGTCACGAGCACCGGATCCTTTTCCATCCAGCGGGCACTTTTGTCGTTGATCCAGGAGCCGTCGGCGGTTTGGAGTTGGATGATCTTGGCGGCGGCATCGCGGGCCCAGTCGATTTTTCGGCCGTCGGCGGTTTCGATTTCCTTCACGCCGGCTGCGGTGAGACCTTTGCTCATGAGGTGCAGGTAGTAGTAGAGGCCGGCGGGTCCCATGTTGGGATTCTGGTCGACGGTGTAGTTTTTCTTCAGCCAATCGAGCGCGGCGACCACACGCGGATCGTCTTTCTTGAGTTCGGCGTAGACGAAGGAAAGGAAGCCGGCGTAGCTCATGGTGCCGTAGGAACGCAGAGGCGCGCTGCCGTCGTCGGGCGCGGCATTCGAGTAGCCAGGGTAGTAGACAAATCCACCGGTGTCGGCCGGATCGGCGCTGCTTTTCGGGTTTTTGCCCGGAAGATTTTGGCAGCGCGTGATGAACTGGATGGCGGCCTCCCAATTCAGGTCTTTCACCTTTGTGGGCTCCGTCGCAGGTCGCGCGTCCTTGTAGGCGCGCAGGGCTTCGAGCGCGATGAGCATGTTATCGAGATCGGGCGTCTTGCGCTTCACGGAGACGGCTGTCGGACCGTACCCGATGCCGCCGTCGAAGGATTCATCCGCCATGCCGCTGGCCTGGAGACCAGCAATGAAATTGCGCGCATTGAGGATGGTGGGTTCGTCCTTGGGCTCGTTGTAGGCCAGGAAACCGACGAGGCAGACCGAGGTGTTGTAGTTCGAGAGGCCAGAGTCGTAGATCGAGCCGTCCGGCTTCACCATGGTCCGCAGGAAGGCCATGGCCTTTTGCAAATACGCGGGACGCTCCGCGCTGGCGGCGAGCCAGGGTTGGCGCATGTAGGCAGTGACCGGCAGAGCGGTGAGAGCAGGCTGCTCGGAGTTGGACCAGGAGCCATCGGCATTCTGGTGGGACTGTAGCCAGGCGAGGCCGCGTTCGATGGCTTGCCGGGCTTCCGCCGCGGTTGGGGACTTGGCGGGCTCGGCCAGCGCGGTGACCGAGAGTAGGGCGGTGACGAGCGTGAAGCGGGAGAGTTTCATGGGCGGGACAATTTGAGATTTCCAACGGCTGCGGACAAGATATATCCGGTTGATTTCTCTGGACTCGATTTACGGATTGATTTTATCCATAATGTCTAGTTTGGATATAATTTGTCCAATTTCTCATTCCTCTTCGATGCCGCCCACCCCACGCACCGCCCTTTGGCTGAGGATTGCCGTGCCGTTTCTCGTCTTCGTGGCGGCGGGTTCGCTGGCGCTGGCGGCATGGCTGCAAAATGCCGCGCTGCGGGAATCGCACGCGGTCTTTGCGGCTCTGCTCCGGACGAATGCCGATTTCATACGCAATGCACATCTCCCGGCTTCCGAGCAGATGATGTCCTATCTCGGCCGGTTGCTGAATATGCGGGCATTTCTCATTCGGGGCCAAAATGAAATCCTGCCGAAGCCGGACCCGGAGATCGAACCGATGTGGGGAGCTCTGCTCGCGGTGAAGGCAAATGCGGAGGCAACGCCGCTGGGGCACGGCTTTGAGGCGATCTCGGCGCCAGTAGACGGGAACTTGCGCCTGGCGTTGGTGCGGCCGGTCGAGCCAGCGCTGAGTTTTATCTCGCATCGGGAAACGTTTGTGGTCCTTGGCGTTTTCTGGGTGATTTCCGTGGCGCTGGCGTGGGCGATCGGCGACGGCGTGGTGCGGCCGCTGCGGCTGCTCGCAGCGCGGCTGCCGACGATCGAAAGCGATGCGGAGGCTGTCCTGCCTGGCGCGGAGCGATCCGATGAAATCGGGCAGCTGGCCCGCGCCTATCTCGCAGCGCGCACGCAACTGGCGGAGGAGCGGCTGCGTCGCGAAAAAGCCGAGCGGCAGGCCCTGCTCGGTCGAATGGCGACGGGGCTCGCGCATGAGATCCATAATCCGCTTTCCGCGATCCGCATGCATGCGCAGCTTTTGCATTCCGCGGCGCCCGCGGAACTTGCCGCGACGGCGGAGGAATCGCTGCCGACGCTCATCGAGGAGACGGTTCGCATCGAGGGCTTGGTCAATCAGTGGATGTTTCTCGCGCGGCCGGAGCCGCCTTCCATGTCTCCGGTAAATCTTGCGGAATTTGTGGCGGCGGTGGCGCGTAGTCATCAACCCGCTGCGCGACATGCCGGCGTGCGCATTCTGATCGAGACCACTGAACGGCTTCCAGCCGTGGCGGATGCCCGGCGGCTGCAACAGGCGATGGCGAATATCGTGCTGAATGGAATCCAGGCGATGCAGCGCGAAGGCGTGCTGACCATCTCCGCGATGCGCGACGGCGTGACGACGCGCCTGGCCTTTCGCGATACGGGCTCCGGATTTTCCAAGGTAGCGCTGGAGCGCTATCGGGAACTCTTTTTCTCGCAGAAGGAAGGGGGCATGGGCATCGGCCTGAGTGTGGCGGCGGAGATCCTCGAAGCGCACGGCGGCCGGCTTGAAGTGGCAAATGGCGCTGACGGCGGAGCTGTCGTGACCATGGTCCTGCCGACAGCGCTGGATTTAACAATTTCCTGAGTATGAATGCCATCCTGATCATCGAAGACGAAGCCGCGCTCGCGGCTGCCCTGGCCGCGGTGGCGCGCCGCCTCGGCTGCGAAGCCCGCCTGTGCGCCACGGGCGAACATGGTCTCCAGGAAGCGGCGCGCGAGGGCGTCGCTATTGCCGTGATCGATATTGGGCTGCCCGACATGAGCGGGCTCGAAGTACTGACCGAGCTGCGCGCCCGGCAGCCGGCGCTGCCGGTGATCGTGATCACCGCGCACGGAAATCTGGAAAATGCCGTGGCGGCGCGCAAGCTCGGCGCTGCGGGATACCTAGTGAAGCCGCTGGATCTCGCCGAGGTGCAAAAGACCCTGCGCGAGACGCTGGGAGCAGCGCCGCCGGCCATCACCGCGCAACCTTCGACCGTTTCGCTCATGGTCGGGGCGGCGCCAGTCATGCAGCGCTGTTTCTCGGAAATCGCACAGGCCTGCGGCAATGAGGCGGCGGTCTTGATCAGCGGCCCGACGGGCACGGGGAAGACACTGGCGGCGCGGCTCATTCATGCAAACAGCGCGAGAGCCGGCGCGCCGTTTGTGACCTTGCATTGCGGCGCGCTGCCGGAGGCGCTGCTGGAGTCGGAGCTTTTCGGTCACGAGAAGCATGCGTTTACGGGCGCTGGGGCGGCGCGGCCGGGGCACATCGAGCGTGCGGCGGGCGGCACGCTTTTTCTGGACGAAATCGGCGACGTTTCGCCAGCGGTACAGGCCAAGTTGCTGCGTTTTGTCGAAGAGAAGACTTTTTCGCGAGTGGGCGGACGGGAGGACTTGAAGGTGGACCTGCGGCTGATCACGGCGACGAATAAAGATCTGCGCGAGGAAGTACGCGCCGGCCGTTTCCGCGAAGATCTCTACTATCGCCTGCACGTGCTGGAAATCAGCATGCCCGCGCTGCGCGAGCGGGTGGAGGATATCCCGGCGCTGGCGGCTTACTTTCTAGGCCTGCAATCTTCGGCGGGAGAGCGAGAGTTATCGGAGGCGGCGCTGGCGATCTTGCAAGGGCATTCCTGGCCGGGAAACATTCGCGAACTGCGCAATGCTTTGGAGCATGCAGTCGCGGTGGCTTCCGGCCGGCTCATCCTGCCGCAACACCTCCCGCGTGAGCTGCGGGATCGCAAACCGACGCCGCCAGATGCCGCAGCGGCCGCGCTTGCGCCCGTCTTGCGGGCGTGGCTTATGACGAAAATCGGCGGCGGCTCGCCTTACCGTGAGATCCACGACGAGCTCGAAGGCATGGTGCTGCGGGACCTGCTCGCGCATTTCGGGAACAAGCCGACGCTGCTGGCGCGCGAGACGGGGATGAATAGGGTCACGCTGCGGCGGAAATGCCGGATGTTTAAGGAAAATTAGGGGAGTTTGTTATATATCTATTTAGCGAAATTGAGGTCAGGTTGTCACGGTGGTCCGATGGAGCGCGCCGTTGGCGCTTGATCCGATATTGTCGGTATGCCTAGGTCCCGCAGTCGCGGGACTACGGCCTAGGCTAATATGGAACGCGCCGTTGGCGCTAAAGAAGCGGACTTTGAACGGCTGACCTAACTAGGTGGATCTCAGCTGATCTCTACGGATTGAAATTTTGCGAGGAGAAACAAGACGAGTCGGCCACGCAGCGACGCGGAGGAGCCCGCCAGCAAGGTCACCAGGATGACGATGATCGCAACGACCGCTGAGACGTCGGGTTATGCGATGATCGACGGAATGATCTCGCCGTAAACATCTGTCAGCCGGCGATCACTGCCGTTGTGCCGAAAGGTGAGTTTCTCGTGATCGATTCCGAGCAAGTGCAGAATCGTAGCGTGGATGTCGTAAACGGGCGTCGGTTTATCCGCGGGTTTGTAACCCCACTCGTCGCTCGCGCCGTAGGTGACGCCGCCTTTGATGCCGCCGCCGGCGATCCAGTTGGTAAAGCAATGTGGATTGTGATCGCGTCCGCCGCCGCCTTCCGTGCAGGGCATGCGGCCAAACTCGGTGGTCCAGAGGATGATCGTATCCTTGAGCATGTCGCGCTGTTTGAGATCCTTGATGAGCGCCGCGGTCGGTTGGTCCATGCTGGCGCCCATCTCGCCATGGTCTTTGTAAATATTTTCGTGGCTATCCCAATTGCGCCGCGGGATGCCGTTGTCGGCGCCGCTCCAGAGTTGCACAAAGCGAACGCCGCGCTCGAGGAGGCGACGGGTGATGAGGCAATTCCGACCGAACTCCTCCGTGATCTTCCGATCCAGGCCGTACATTTTCTTGGTTTCCTCGGTCTCGCCGGCGAGGTCGAGCACCTCGGGCGCTGAGACCTGGAGTTTTGCCGCCAATTCATAACCGGCGATGCGCGCCTCCAGACGGCTGTCGCCGGGGTGCGCAGCGACATTCAGGCGATCGAGTTGACTGATCGCGGCGAGCGCGGCCTTGTCCTTATCGGCCGTGGCGAAGCTGCCCTTTGGAGCGCTTAGGTCGAAGATAGGAGGATTCGAGCCCGGGCGGACCATCGTGCCCTGGTGCGCGGCGGGCAGAAAGCCAGCGCCCCAGTTCGCCGGACCATTTGGCGCATAGCCCCGGCTGTCGGGCAACACGACGAAAGTTGGCAGATTGTCATTCAAACTGCCGAGGCCATAACTAATCCACGAACCCATCGAGGGAAAGCCTGGCAAGGCAAAGCCGGTGGCTTGGAGGTATGTGGCCGGTCCGTGCACATTCGAGGCCCCGATCATCGAATGAACCCAGGCGATGTCATCGGCGCAGGAACCGATGTTCGGCATGAGATTGCTGATGTGTTTGCCGGATTGGCCGTATTGTTTCCAACCGAAGGGATTTTTCATCACCATGCCCGGAAAGCTCTGGAACAACTCCACCTTCTGGCCCGGATCGAACTTTTGCCCATGCCGCTGTTCGAGCATCGGCTTGTAATCGAAGGTATCCACCGCGCTCGCCGCGCCGGACATGAAGAGCTGCACCACGCGCTTGGCCTTCGCCACGTGATGGATGCCGCCATTGAGTTCGGGTTTGCCGAGACCGGCGGCTAACAATCCTTCGCGTCCGAGAAGATCCGCGAGCGCAATGCCGCCGAGGCCGCCCCCGAGACGCCAGAGGAACGAGCGGCGGGAGAGCTGCTGCGGCGTGAAATGGTGAGGATAACGGGATTTCATGGCGAAGGCAGGTCAGTTGACAAAGAAGAATTCGTTGGTGTTGAAAAGCACCCGGCAGAAGCTAGGCAGGCCTTGTTCACGCACGAATGCCGTCATGGCGGTCGATTCCGCCGGAGTTGGCGCGCGGCCGAAGGCCAGGCGGAATCCCGCTGTGACCTGGCCGGCAGGATCCTGCGCGGCAGCGCCGAGGCGGTCGGCAAAGAGTGTGGATTGCTGGAGAACGAAAGGATCGTTGAGCAGCGCGAGGCTTTGCAGCGCCGTGATCGCGCTGGTGCGCACCGGCGTATTGATGCTCGGGTCGGCGCAGTCGAGACTCTCGAGAAAAGGATCGGGCACGCTGCGGACGGCAAAGCGGTAAACCGTGCGCCGCCAAGTGAGCGGATTTTCGATCGCCGCGATGTCCAGATGGTCATAGACCGGCGATTTGTCGTCGACGTAGTGGAATGGCTCGTAGGCCGGACCACCCATGGTTGCATCGAGTTTACCGCTGACTGCGAGCACGGAGTCACGCAATTCCTCGGCTTCCAGGCGCTTGCGGTTCATGCGCCAGAGCAACAAGTTGTCCGCATCGATGGCGTTGGCCTTTTCGTTATTCTCGGACGATTGCCGGTAGGTGGCGCTGGTGACGATGAGGCGGTGCAGTTTCTTGATGGATTCGCCGCTTTTCATGAATTCGTCGGCGAGGTAATCGAGCAATTCCGGGTGCGTGGGCGCGATGCCGTTGCGGCCGAAATCACTGGGAGTGGCGGCGATGCCGCGACCGAAGTGGCCCTGCCAGATGCGGTTCACGATGGAGCGGCGGCTGAGGGGATTTTTTGGATCGACGATCCACGCCGCGAGGGCCGCGCGACGCTGGCCTTCGTTTTCCGGTCCGATGGGGAATTGGATGTTAATCCCATCCACACAGGACGGCGCGCCTGGTGTTACTTCTTCGATCGGCTTGGTAACGTCGCCGCGCTTCAGCACAGAAATTTTCCGCGCGGGAATTGATTCGAAGCCGTAGAATTGTTTGGCTTCGGGGAGTGCGGCGAGTTGTTTGCCGAGTGCGGAGTATTCATCCACGGCTTTCACGGCGTGATCACGCACTGCGTAGTCGTCTGGAAAGCGGAGCCACAGGCGACCATCGAAGCCGTCGGTCAGGAACTTCGTATTCCAGGACGGAGAATCGAGCGAATCCGAGGCTGTGACCGCCGCGCCAAAAGCCGCGTTCTGCCCCAGGTTATCGACTTCGACTTCGCCGAAAGCCATGAGATAGGCATCGTTGGCTTTTTTATAAAGCAACTGCGACGCAATGCGTACGAAGCGCGCGGTCTTGCCGGCTGCGGGAATTTTTACGGTGGTCCCGCCAGGATTGGGAAAATCGACAAGAGTGTTATCTGCGAGCGTGTCGCTTTTCGTGAAAGTGGCGTCGTCACTCACCGACACGGTAAAACGCAGCGGGAAACCATAGCCATCCTTGTCCGAATCGATGGGACGCGCCGCCACCAGGCGGATTTCCGTGAGGGGCAGGGACTTTCCAAGATCGAGCTGGACCCATTTCAGAGTGTCTTGCACCGGTGCGATGGCGCTCGACCAGCCGGCTGGAAGGGTCAGCGCGAGGTCGGCCTGCTTTTTTGCGATTGCCGCGCGCTGGTCTGCCGCCGCATCGGCATACACGCGATTCTTGCGCTCGATGCCCGAGAAAATGGCGTCGAGCCGGTAGTAATCCTTCTGCGGGATGGGATCGAATTTGTGATCGTGGCAGCGAGCGCAATGGACGGTGAGGCTGGCGAAGGTGCTCATGGTCTGGATGACCATGTCGTTTCGATCGACCTCTCGCGCTTTTTCGCGCTCCACGGTGCCCTCGCGCAATTCCATCTGCGATTCGAAATCCCACGGCCCGGCGGAGATGAAGCCGGTGGCGATGAGCGCATCGGTGTTGCCAGGGAAGAGCACGTCTCCGGCAAGCTGTTCCTGCACAAATTGCGAGTAGGGCTTGTCGACGTTGAAGCTCTTGATGACGTAGTCGCGATAGGGCCAGGCGTACGGGCGGCGCTTGTCGCGGTCGAAACCGTGCGTGTCGCCATAGTGCGCGACATCGAGCCAGTGGCGGCCCCAGCGTTCGCCGTAGCGGGGAGAAGCGAGCAGGCGGTCGACGAGCTTTTCGTAGGCGCTTGCCGACGTATCCTTCACAAAGGCATCGATTTCCTCCGGCGCGGGCGGCAGGCCGGTGAGATCGAAGGAAATCCGGCGGATGAGCGTGAGACGGTCGGCTTCGGGCGACAGCTTCAGGTCTTTTTCCTCCAGCTTGGCGAGGATGAAGGCGTCAATCGGGTTGCGGATCGCTTTAGCGTTCTGGACCTTGGGCGCTTCCGGCCGCGTAACCGGCTTCAGCGACCACAAATCCTTGCTGGCAGGATTCTCGACTTTTTCTGCATGGAGCGGCGCGCTCTCGAGTTGAAAGGCCACGGTGATGCCGGCGAGGGCGATGCCGCCGGAGGCGATGCGTCGGCGAAAGGACTTCGACGCGACGGCCGCGCGAACGATGAGAGAAGGGAAAGACATCGGTATGCGAGTGTGCGAATATTGGCAAATATTCGCTCGCCCGAGTGCGGGCAAGCGATATGTGCGCGCGGGGCAGAGAATCCTGCCACTCGATCACCGGAACCAGTCGGCGAAACCACGCCAAAAGTCGTCGCCATAGCGCATGGCGAGGTAGCCACAGAGAAGGGCGATGAGTCCGATCGATACCCAAAATATCGTTACACTGCCGGAAGTATCCATCGACCGCGCAACCTCATTCAGGAGGAAGAAGAAGCCGGCTACCACGCCAAACATGAATCCACCGCCAAAGCGAACGCGCTTTTCGAGCGCGTCAGGTTTACGATCGTCGTCCATCGGGATGGTTGTTGCACCTGTCGCCCGATATATCCCCGCCGGTCGACGACGTGTCAAACCACACCGACTATTTTGCCGCCGAGCATCGCCGGCATTTTGACAGCGTGTGCGAAGGGAAGAGCGGATCTAAAATCCCTGAATGGAGTAGAGGCTTTGCTGCAAGAGCCGATGCAACTTGACGAAATCGCCCGGGTGGCAGCTGATCTCGAACACCACCATCTCCGGACAATCCAGTGCGCGTCGGGTCACGAGCATGCAGCCCTTGAGCGGGCGGCCGTACAGCCCATAGGTAAAGGTGATTTCGACGCTGGGTTTGCCATCAATGAAGACCGGATTTTTCTCCACGGTCTCGATCTTCAAATCGTTGGCTCCGGGCGGCTGATTACTCAGTGTCCAGGCGCGTACGGCATCTTCGTCGGAGAGATCCAGGCGGGCATGATTGTCGGCTTTCCAGATACGCCCGAGCGCGGCGCTTTCGGGAATCTGCATTGTCGCGCTTTCGAAGCTGCCGGTGATGCGCCACGGCGGGACATATGAGATCAGGTGAATTTCGGCTCCGGCGGAGCGAAAATTAACGAGGGGGCGCTTGATGCCCTCAACGACATACTCGCCGGGAAGAGGCGTGAGGTCGAGCGCGCCGGTGTCCGAGGTCGCGGCAGCGCAAACCGCAGAGCCCAGCGCGAGCATGGTCGGCAGCAGGATCGCGCGCAAGTCGGATGCCGGCGCGCGGCGTCCGGCGGCTTCGCTCACGACCGTGTTCAAGGCCCGGAGGGCGAATTCGATGATGGAGAGCGTGAACATGAGTCAGTTCGTAAACCAGCGTCCTTTGTTATACATCACGAGAATCAGCGACCCGGGCGGCGGGGTTTTGTAAAAATTGGTATCGAAGTACCACTTTCTCGTGGGGGGATTGTAGACGTTGGATTTGCCCCAGATGCCCGTGTAGTATTTGCTTTGATACAGCTCCACCATGGAACCGTAGTAAGTGAACTGGGCATTACTCCAGTCTTCGTGAAAGCGGGGAAAATTCTCGGCGCCTCCGGAATAGCTGCCGGTTTGGGCGCCCGAGGGGACATTGCCGGAAATGAAGGCGGCGTTGATGGTGGTATTGCTGGCAACGCGGCTGGTGACACTTGCCGACGAGTTGCTATTGACCCAACTGTTGGAGAGAACCATGACGGCGTCGGCGGCGATGGCCGCCGGCTGTCTGGTGTAGCCGGAAACCGTCGGAACGAGCGGGTTATTGGCTGTTCCCGTCTTATTTGAAGGAACATTTGTGCCCGTGCCACCCGTGTTGAAATCGCCCTGAATATAGACGCCGTTATCGGAAACGATCGTCAGGCCGCCGGTGGGCAGGGAGCTGCCATTTTTCACGAGGATCGCGCGGCGCTGATTGGCGGGCGCAGACGCCGCAGTGGTGTCTGAAATATAGACGACGCCCTGGAAGTTGGAGCCGGCCAGAACGCCTCCGTTTTTATACGCCGCGTAGAGTTTGCTTACATCGAGCGTCGTCAGCGTGACTTGGGCATTCTCGCGGTTGTCTTGAATCGTCGTGCCGGTGGAGACGGCAGAGGTATAAGTCGCAAAGATGAGGGCGTCCGTGCCGATGCTTTTAGAGCTTAAGAGGGTGTTTGCCTGGTTTAAGATGCTGACGACATTGCCGGCGCCAATCAAGATTCTCACGTCCGCCTGATCGTAGTAGCGGGCATGGATCGGATTGTTTGGATCCTGAAGATTAGTGAAGGGATCTGGGTAATTGGAATTCGCCTGAAGGAGCAGCTCGCGGTAGGAATCGTTGTTCGGATTGGTGTCCGAAGTGCTGAAGATCTGGGTGGAGTTCAAGCCGTAGGGCTGAATGCCCTGCTCGCGGGTGGGCGGTCGATTCGACGGCCAGGTCGGTGAAGCGGGGGTGGTTCCGTTGTGCGTAGTATCCAGCGGATGGAAGCCGATATACCAGTCGTTGCCGTAGCTCATCTGGCTGGAGAAATTCAGGGTGCTCATGGCCGTGTAGATATTGGCATTGGTCTGCACGGCTCCAGTGACGTTCATCGGCGGGGAGGGCTGGATCTCGAGATCGTCGATGAAGAAGATCGCGTACATCCAGGGAGATGTGAGCTGCTTCTCGAAAACCCGCCGCAGCTTCGTGGTGATCGGAGCTCCACGCGCCGTGAGGCTGACGTCGGCACTGGCCAGGTAGTAGATGGTCTCGGTCTTGATGGCCATCCCGACGCCGCTGGGCGGAGTAATCGTCTGGTCGATGACGTTGTATTCCGGATCGATCGCTTGAATCTGGAAATTGGCGATGGTGGCCGGGTGATTCGGGTCCGCATTGGGCGCGACCTGGGCCGTGAAGTTCGGGATGTTGTTTCCAAATAGCGCGGCGGTCGGGAGTGGGAGGTTCGCAAAATCCTTCCCGGGCCGGCTCAGGTTGGTTTTTTCCCGGCAAATCTCCCGCCAGTATCCAAAAGCGTACTCCAACGCGCCGTCCCCTACATCCATTTCGGCGCGAACGGTGTTGCTCCGTTGTACGTCTTTGGCCAGCGACATGGTGTACTCGAATGCGCAGACGCTTGCGATCACGAGTACGGCGATGACGACCATGGCGGCGATAAGTATCGATCCTTCGTTCCGAGGATGCCGTGGAGAATACATTTTTTGGGGTGTAAGGAAACTATTGCGTTTGGGTAAGGCGATAACGGTAGGGCACCATCGAATTCAGATACATGTTTGCCGCGACGAAGTTCAGATTCGAGGCGGCGGGGTCTGCGCAAATGAGATTGATCGCAGCGACGAAGCGATTGTAGGGAGCGCCGGCCGCGCTCTGCGGGGTGGAGAAAGGGGTTGGCGACGTGATGTCGTTAGCCAGGATCGTGTAGGCAGAGCTGTTGTGAGCGCCGTAGCGCCGAAGCTGAGTCCCTATTACGACGTAAGCGGTCTGCTGAGTGGTGAAGGCGGAAATATTGACGGCTTGCGAATTGAGCGTGGTGTTGACCTCATTGGCGAGAGTGTCCGCGAGAGTGATCACGTAGTTGCTCCCGCTGGGCGTAACCGCGGTGATATAAGATTCGACATTGTGGGTCTCGATATTGAAGCGCTGATTGACCTGGGGGGCCGGGCTGGAGCCCACGATGGTGATTTGATTCTGGGTCGTGAAGTAGTCTCCTGCGGCAATTTTGTAGGGGCCGCCGACAAAGCTTTGAATGGCGATCCCGGCGGAAGGTCCGAGGCCGGTCACCGGGTTGCGACTTCCGTCGACGAGCTGCGGCACCGAGGCAGAGCCGTGCAGTTCGCGCTCCATTTTCATGACCGCGTAACGCGCCTGCTGGTGCGCAACATTGATCGCGGAATTTTTGGCAAAGAGGATGGCGCCGTTCCACATCATTTCCAGCAGGATGGCGCCGACGACGGTTCCGAGGACCGCGGCGACCAGGGTCTCGAGGAGAGTGTAAGCGGCGTGGCTAGACGAGCGTAGCATGGCAGAGATCAGATATCGGAGGTTCGCATCGTGTTGAATTCCACGGAGTAAGTCGTTCCGCGGAAGACATAGAAGACCTTCACATCCGCCGTCCGAAGGTTCAGATTCACTGTATTGATGACCTGATTGGTGTCGGCGACAGTCGTTACGATCCAGCCGTAGACGACGACATTCCCAGTGGCGGGATCGGTATAAATCGGCACCGTCGGATTGGTAGAGCTGCCGGTCAGTTGTGTTCCTACTGCGAGCTGGGGCGGGACCTGGCCTTGTTGCGGGTTGTAGGGCTGAATGGAAAGGAGGTAATCGATCTGGCCCTGTGCGACGGTGCCGGCGCCGGTTTTCAGGCGGCACAGGGTGGCGTCGTAATTCATCTGCATGAGCGTGGCGATGGCCGAGGCGGCGCCTACGCTGAGCACGCCGAGAGTGACCATCATCTCGAGCAAGGTAAAACCATGGTGGTGGGCGCGAGTGATCATGCTACGTAGGAGTAGCAATGGACGATCCGGCGGCGCCGCGACGAATATGCAACCCAGGCTTCGGAAGAATCCCCACGGAGCGCATCAAAAGGGATGAGAATTGAAGCGGTGGACTATGGACGGTTTCCGGCTCGAATGAGGGAGATTGGGGACGCCGGGCGCCGGCTATTGTGGAGATGAGCGCGCCGGAGCCGGAAAAGTGGATGCACGGAAACGCAAATATTCCGCAAAATCGTGAGTCTGCAGCGCCGCGCATACGGCGCCGGGCAGGAGGAACAGACTCGGCACAAAAATCGCTTATCATCCTTGCGAATGCGAGCGCTCCGAGACCGGTCCGTACGGGACGGACGAGGGCGCGGCTTCCACATCTTATGAACTGGCTTCTTTCTTCACAGGAACGTTCGACTTCGCCCGCTACGTCCACGCGTGAACTGGGCGCCGAGCGGATGAGCGAGCACCACCGCCGACCGACCATGAGCAATCCCTTCGAAGGGAAACAGGCGGAGATCCGGGCGCGAGACGCAAAAATACAGCAATTGATCAACGAGCCCCGACGGGCACTGGCCGAGGTGCAATGGCTCAGCCCGATCTGTGGGTTGACGCCCATGCCGGAATGCGATGAGTGCGGCTTTCAAGATGACGAAGACGGCAGCCTGCAGCCGCTGGACGGTCAGGCGCTCATCAGTCTGGATGTCGACGGCATTTTTCGCGGGGAGGAGCGGACGTATGGAGAATGTCCATACTGCCGCCGGGGCACGATGGTGCACCTGCCTTTCGTACCAGAGGAGGTAAAGGCCCTGCGCCGGAAATGCCTGGCGTGGATCCAGGAGTCGAAGTCCGCGGAGCCAATCGATACGTGCGCGGGATTTGAAGCGACCCTGAAAGCGGCGATCAAGCAAGGGAGGGGGCTGCGCAGTGTGGAATGGGATCACGACACGCACCTGAAGATCGATCGAGAGGGGCGGCTGCGGCTGATCACGCCGGATGGCGAAAGCAGCCCAACGCTGCTGACGGCGGAGGCGGTGATGCAGCAGTGGCAATTGGTGTAATTGAAAGCGAGAGTTCGGCGGTGGACTCTCAATTGCGCGAAATGGGAGGTGACAGGATCGAGATGAGGGATTCTCGAATTTGATTGGGGCGCGGCGGCCGCCGAAGTGCGCAAGAGGCGCAAAATGCATCCCTCCGGGCGGTAAGCGGTCTTACTCCAGCATTGGGTCTACGCCCAAGCGGGCGTAGAACGCTGCGTGAGAGCGCCGGAGGTAACACCCGGGTAACACTCCGGGGGATAACACCGGGATAACACCAGGGCTTTGTTGTCAGAGATCCGATTGTTAGGGAGAACTCTACCTAGACTTCCACGCAAGGTTCAGGACATTTCCCACACAAGTGGGGAGCATGGGCTGCTTCCAGAGGAGGACATGAAGTTCATCCTGCCCATCCTCCTCGCGGCCGCGAGTTGCAGCGCCTTCGCTCGTCTGGCCGATACCATTGACCAAGCTGAAGAGCGCTACGGCTTGCCCAAGGCGGAGAAGACGCCGAAGGGAATGGATCCGCTGCTCGAACAGGCCACCCATGAGTACACGTTTTTGTATCAGGGATGGAGAATCCGCTGCGCCTTTCTACTGGCGACGGATGGGCAGGAATATGCGGTGCGGGAGGAGTATTCGAAGGAATTGGCCCCGGGGCGGAGCGGATTGATCAGCGACGCTGAGCGGCAAGCCATATTTGCAGGCGAGAGCGCCGGCAAACAATGGGAGGAGCAGGGTCCGGTGCAATGGGGCCGGCAGGATCGCGCGCGAGCGAGTTTGAAGGGTGGCATCCTGCGACTGGAACTGCCGCACGCCTACCGCCACGAACAGCAGTTGGCGCGGCTGCGGGCGCTGAATGCGCCGCCGGCGGCGGCTGCGTTGCCGCGGTTTTGAGGCGCGCCAAGCGGATCCAGTTTCGTCGCGGGGTCAGGCAAAGCGGGGCAAGTTCCAGGGGGCGGGGAAAATGGGAGGAATGGGAAGAATGGGAGGAATATGCTACCCGGGGACCACAGGTCTGCGGAGGGTTTGGCGCCGTTGGGCCTTTGGACGTAGAGTCGCCGCATGCAGGCGACTATTTCCAAAACTCAGCGCGATCCGGTGTGTGGCATGGAGGTGGACCCGGCAAATGCGGCCGGGCAGGTCGCGGTGCATGGGAAGGTGTTTTATTTTTGCTCGGAGCATTGCCGCCACCTTTTCGAGGAGGCTCCGGAGGCTTATGGTTCGGGCGCGGATGGCACGGGAAAGGTCTCGGTGGATCACGGGGGGGCTGCAGCAGCTTCAGGCGGCCATGCTTGTTGCGGTCATCAGGAGGCCAAGACGCCGGCAGCCTCGGCGCCGGCAAAGCGCGGGCGTTACTTTTGTCCCATGTGCCCGGGTGTCAATGCAGACGAGCCCGGAGCGTGTCCGAAGTGCGGGATGGCGCTGGAGAGAAATCCCTTATGGAAACCAGCGAAGAAGGCAGCGGCGACTTTCACCTGCCCGATGCACTCCGAAGTGCGGCAGTCGTCGCCTGGCGCTTGCCCTGTCTGTGGCATGGCCTTGGAGCGGGCTGATGGCGCTGGCGATGAGGACGAAGATCCGGAATTGCGCGATCTCACGCGACGGCTATGGATCGGCGGGGCGCTGACTTTGCCCGTGTTTTTGTTGGCCATGGGGCATCTGTTTCCCTCCGCGCCGCATTGGCTGATGGGTCCAATTTCGCGCTGGACGCAATTCGCCCTCGCGACGCCGGTTGCCTTATGGGCGGGGTGGCCATTCCTGGCGCGCGGGTGGCGTTCACTCGTCACCAGGCAACTCAACATGTTTACGCTGATCGCCCTGGGGGTAAGCGCGGCTTACTTCTACAGTGCGGCGGCGATGCTGGCGCCGGGCGCGTTTCCCCAGACGCTAGGGCAAATGGGTGGACCGGGAATTTATTTCGAAGCGGCGGCGGTCATCGTCACGTTGATCCTGGTCGGGCAGGTCTTGGAAATACGCGCGCGCCATCGCACGGGCGCTGCGTTGCGCGCCTTGCAGGATCTGGCGCCCAAGACCGCGGCGGTGATCGAAGGCGGCGAAGAACGGAGTATCCCGCTGGAGGAGGTTGTCGCCGGCATGACGTTGCGCGTGCGGCCGGGAGAAAAGGTTCCGGCAGACGGCGTAATTCTCGAGGGGCGCTCGCTGATCGATGAATCGATGCTTACCGGGGAGTCGGCGCCGCAAGCGCGCAAGGACGGCGATCGGGTGACTGCGGGAACGATTAATGGCGCCGGTGGATTTCAAATGTGCGCGGAGCAGGTTGGCGATGACACGATCCTCGCGCGCATCGTTCAGATGGTGGGTGAGGCGCAGCGCAGCCGGGCGCCCATTCAGGCGCTGGCCGATCGGGTGGCGGGTTGGTTCGCGCCCGCGGTGGTAGGCGTCGCGGTGATGACATTTATCGCTTGGCTTTGGTTGGGTCCGGAGCCGAGGCTCGCCTATGCGCTGGGGAATGCTGTCGCTGTTCTGATCATCGCCTGCCCGTGTGCGCTCGGCCTGGCCACGCCCATGTCGGTCGTTGTGGGCATCGGTCGGGGAGCTCAGGCGGGGATCCTGGTGAAAAATGCGGCCGCCATTCAGCGTTTGGAAAAGGTGACGACTGTCGCACTCGACAAGACGGGCACGCTGACGGAGGGCCGGCCGAAGCTGATTGAAATTGCGGTGGCGGAAGGATTCCATAAATCCGAGGCGCTGGCGCTTGCGGCGGCGGTAGAACAGGCCAGCGAGCATCCACTGGCGGCGGCGCTCATATCGGCGGCCCGCGAGCGCGGGTTGGCCTTTGGCGCGGCTCGGGATTTTGGGTCGATTACCGGAGGCGGAGCAGTGGCGACGGTCGATGGGCGCGCAGTGGTCGTCGGAAATCAACGACTGCTCGAGGATCGCTCGATCCCGGTGGAAAGTTTAGCGTCGCAAGTGGAAGCGTGGCAGAAATCGGGGCAGACGGTGGTGTTTGTGGCGGTCGACGGACGGGCGGTCGGCGCGTTTTCCGTTGCCGATCCGATCAAGGATTCGACGCGCGAGGCGATCGACGCGCTGCATGGGCTGGGGCTAAAGATCGTCATGCTCACCGGGGATCATCGGCACACAGCAGAGGCGGTGGGGCGAACGCTGGGCATCGATCGTATCGAGGCGGGAATCGCGCCGGAGGACAAGTATCGACGAGTTGAAGAATTGCGCGCCAAAGGTGAGGTGGTTGCGATGGCCGGTGATGGGGTGAACGACGCGCCGGCGCTGGCGGCGGCGGATGTCGGAATCGCGATGGGAACGGGCACGGATGTCGCCATCGAGAGCGCGGGGATCACGCTCGTGAAAGGTGATCTGCAGGGCATCGCGCGTGCGGTCGCGCTGAGCCGGGCCTTGATGAGAAACATCCGGCAGAATCTGTTTTTCGCCTTTGTTTATAACCTGGTCGGGATTCCGATTGCGGCCGGAGTGTTGTATCCGGTATTTGGTTGGCTGCTTAGCCCGATGCTTGCGGGCGCGGCGATGAGTCTTAGTTCGCTCTCGGTGATCGGCAACGCATTGCGATTGCGGAAGGTGGAGCTGACGTAGTGAGGGAGCAGGGTATCAGCCTGCTGCGCAGAAACTTACGCGCCGAGCGCTAGCCAATTAAACTCCACGGAATAGACTCGCGTATCGCGCCAAGTTGCGACCTCCGCGACGAAGCCGGTCGGCGTAATGTCGGACGCGCGCAGGCTCACCCGACTGCTGTCGCGCTGATCGAGGTCGAAGCCGGTCAGGCCGAGATGCACCAGCGGAGGAGCCTCAAATGGGCTGGAGAAATATACGGCAAAGCGAAAGACGCGAGCGGCGTTTGCGTCTTCGGCGGGAGGTTCGATGAGGTTCCATCCTTCAGTGAGTTCTCCGATCTGGATCGAAGCGGATAGACTTTTCCAAGGCAGCAATTGGCTATTCATGGCAGGCGTTTCATTTTTCCAGTCCCGCGCCTGGGAGGAAACGCGCAGTGCGAGGGAAGCCTAACAAAATACGCCTGCCGGTGACAAGCACGGCGGCGAGAAAGTACGCGAATGACTCGGCGATAAGCCGGCTTTTGCGGTGGAAAACGGGCTGGCGGCGCGAATCCAGCTTCCTTTCTTCATGATCTCTTAATGAAGGATACGCGACTATCTGCGCCAATGCCTCCCGCGCGTCGTCAATTGCAGTCCGCGCCAAAAACCTTTCGCGCGCGGCCGCTTTCGCGTCGCTGGGGGCGTTGCATCGCTGTTGGCGCATTGGGAACGCTGTGTCTGGGGCTCAGCGTATCGCTGCTTTTCGGAGATTCGACCTGGCTGGGAACGGCGAGCAATCTCTGGACGAATTCCGTGAATTGGGCCAGCGGCCTGCCAGGCTCAGGCGCAACGGCCGATTTTACGGGAAATGGAGCTGCCACTGTTGACCTCAACGGCAATCAGTCGGTCGGTGGCTTTCTCTTCAGCGGGAATGTCGGCTACACACTCGGAGACGGCGCGCTCACGATCGGCTCCGGCGGCATCGCGGTGAGCAGCCCAGGCGCGGGCTCCGTGACCGATACCTTTTCTGGATCGATCGCTTTCAGCGGCAGCCTGACGCCCATCAGTGTGGGTGCGAATGCGACGCTGGCCCTGGCGGGCGCCGCGGTGAGCGGGACGGCCCTGACGCTTTCGGGCGCCGGTGCACTGACGATGACGGGATCGTCGACCTTTACCGGTGGCGCGACGGTGAACGGAGGAACGCTGCAGATCGGCAGTGGGGGCGCCGGCGCCTCGTTTTCCGGGGCCATCGCCGACAATGCCGCGGTGCAGTTCAACCACGGCGATACCTGGACCTACGGCGGCATCATCAGTGGCACGGGATCGCTGGCGCACTCGGGCGTTGGTACGCTGATCCTGACGGCGAATAGCACCTACTCGGGTGGCACTACGATCAATGCGGGAGGACTGCAATTTGGGAATGGCGGCGCGAGCGGTTTGGTCTCCGGCAATTTCGTGAACAATGGCGTCGTGACCTTCGATCGTTCCGACGATTTGACCTATGCAAATGTCATCAGCGGATCCGGATCCCTCGTGAAGATCGGCGCCGACACGGTGATCATCAGCATGGACCAGACCTACAGCGGGACGACGACGATCAGCTCTGGCACGCTTCAGCTCGGCAATGGCGGCGCGTCGGGAACCGTCGCCGGCGACATCATCAATAACAGCAAGCTCATCTTCAATCGCTCCGGAGCGACGCTGGATTTCTCCGGAAATATCACAGGAACGGGCTCCCTGACCAAGAGCGGATCGGCCACCGTGCGGCTCGGAGGCGCCGATACCTTCAGCGGCGGCATCACCATCAATGGGGGCGTGCTCACGATCGGAACAGCCGGCGCCACCGGCTCGATCACGAGCGACGTCGTCGACGGCTCGACTTTGATTTTCAATCGAACCACAAATTACAGCTACGGCGGAAACATCAGCGGCAGCGGCTCCATTTATAAGGTCAATAGCAACATCCTGACGCTCACCGGTTCCAACACCTATGCCGGAGTGACGCATATCGAAGGAGGCGAATTGAATTTCACGAGCCTTTCGAACCTTGGGAATGGCGGGACGATTACTTTGGACGGCGGCGCGCTGCAATGGGCGACGGGCAATACCGCCGACATCTCGGCTCGCACGGTTTTCGTCGATACGGGCGGCGGAAACCTGGACACCAACGGAAACAACGTAATCCTGGCCAACATCATCGGTAACAATGGCTCGGGAGTTCTCACAAAAAGCGGTCTGGGCACGCTCACACTCCAAGGCGCCAATACTTTCACGGGCGGGATGAATCTCAATGCCGGCGTGTTGAATTTCTCCGCGCTCGGGAATCTGGGCTCGGGCAATCTGACTTTTAATGGCGGGACTTTGCAATGGGCCGGGGGCAATACGGCGGACATTTCCGCTCGAACGGTGTCCATACTCAGCGGAGGGGCAACTCTGGATACCGGAAGCAATAGCTTCACTTTTGCGTCGGCGATCGGCAATTCGGGTCTCGGAAGCCTGACCAAGGTCGGTTCCGGTAAGTTGACGCTGACTGGCTCCAATACCTATGTCGGCTCGACCATCGTCAACAATGGCGCGCTGCGAATCGGCAGTGGCGGCGCGACCGGTTCGATCGCTGGCGCCTTAACAGTCGGCATCAACGGAACTGTGTATTTTGATCGCTCGGACAATGTTTCTTTCACCAAGACCATCGATGGGTTCGGCGCGATCTTTCAGATCGGCTCAGGGACATTGAGTCTGTCGAATCTCTCTGCCTCGAACCAGTTGAGCGTGGTCGCGCAGAACGGGGGAACCGTTTCATTTCCGGCAGGAACTGTCGGTCCCTTGATCGAGCTCGCGGTGGGAAATCCGGATAACGGGAGCGTGGGCACGGTCAACATTGACGGCGCAGGAACCTCCCTGAGCATTGATATCCTGACGGTGGGGGGCGACGGAGCTGCGACGTTGAATCTCACCAATGGCGCCAGCATGAGCACCGATGACAACAGCCCGGCCTTCGTCGGCTCGGGCCGGGCGTCGGCAGATGCGGGAATCAATATTTCCGGGACCAACTCGACCTACATCGCCACGAACCCGCTGGAGCTCGACTTTAACACCTCCAATAATACCGGCGGCTATCTCTCCATCAGCAACGGCGGTGCGGCCACGGTGAAATCTCTCATGAGCGCCGGCCGGATTACTTTGGATGGCGGGACGCTCGGTGTGACCACCACCAGCACCTCCACAAACCCAATCACTCTCAATTCCGGCGGCGGAACGTTGAAAATCTCCAGCGGCGCGACGCTGACGCTGAATGCTGCGATCAGCGGCTCCGGCGGGCTGACGGTGAGCGGCCCCGGCACGCTCAAGCTCGGCACGACGAACACCTACACCGGCGCCACGCTGGTCAGTGGCGGCAGCCTTACGGTCAACGGGTCTTTGTCGCCCGGTAGCGCCGTGACCGTGGCCGGCGGCGCTACGCTGGGAGGAAGCGGGGCGATCGGCGGCGCCACCACGCTGACTGGACCGAGTGGAACCTACAGCGCCACGTCCGCAAGCGTGATCAATGGCTCCGGGCTCACACTCTCCGGCGCTGTGACCATCACTGGGAATGCCACGCTTTCCGGGACGGAGACGGCGAGCAGCGGAGTCACGCTCAGCCAGGGAACGACAATTGTTTCCGGCGCGATCAGCGGAAGCCTCGTCGTCGGTGCGAATGGTGTGCTGGGACTTACGGGTTCGGCGGGCGCCGTGAATGTTTCCGGCGTTGGTTCGGTCTTCGCTCCGGGCAGCAGCACGGGCGGGCTTGCGACCTCGCCGGTTTTTGGCTTGGCCTCGGGGAATGTGACGCTGGCCTCGAGCTCGGACTTGGTGATTTCGCTAGGGATCAATGCCGCCAGCGATGCGGCCGGATTGGATCTTTTTACCGCCGGCGCCAGCCTTTCGCTCGGCAACTCTCTGCTCACGGTGGATCTCGGCGCAAACTATGCGCATGTCGACCTGCAGACCTTTGTTATTTTCAATGGCGCCGGATCAAATGGCGTGGTCGGGCAATTCAGCCAAGGTTCCTTGGTGACAGGCGTCAATCCTTCCAATACAAACGTAACGGACCGCTTCTTTGTCTATTACAACGTTGACGCGACGGGAAAAAGCCCCGGCAGCGATATTGTGCTTCAGGCCTTGCCGGAGCCGTCAGATGGAGTCTTGTTGGCGCTGGGGATGAGCGTGGCGGCGCTGTTTCGTCGGAGGCGTTGAGCGAAGGATGTTATTGGATCACCATTCTTTGGCGAGTCTGATGGGAGCCTTCGTGTCTTCGCGTCTTCGTGTGAGCTTGTGAATCGAAGGTAATTGGGAAGAGGCGCTCCGTGACGTCCCTACGGAGGAATCTCACGCGAAGACACGAAGACACGAAGCACACCCTCAGACCCTCCGAAGGGACTACGATCGCCGATGGACGTACTTTCTGAAGCGCCGGGTGTTCGCGCAATTAGCAGGTCCCATTTGCATGGCGCTTCTGTTCTGGAAAGTAATGGACGATCCAGCCAACCATGGCCGACAATAGCGCGATGGTCCCGAGCGGCTGAGCCGACATCGCCCATGCGGTATGCAAATGCGGAAAAAAGCTCGCCCGCGCCACGGCGAAAAGCAGGAATCCAACTCCTAGTGTCGCCAGCCCGCGGATCCACCATGAGGAAGGTCTCGCCCATGACTGGGTCAATAGGATCACCGCCGCCGGAGCCGCCAGGATGTAGGTGTAGGCCTCCGTGGCGGGTCCAATTAACGTCATCCAGATCGACAGCGATAGAAACGATCCCGCGAAGAGTTTTTCGCGCGGCCACCGGCGCCAGATGCCGACGAGCTGAAACAAAGCGATGGCGCCTCCGGCCAGAACTTGCATGGCTCGATAGGCCAGCGGTCCAACCGTGACTCCGGCAAGGTGCGAGAGTACGTAATAGAGGTCGAGCGGCGCATCCTTTTCGGAATATTGCAGACGGTTGTCGCCCGTGCGGGTCACAAACCAGGCGTGATATTCATCCCGCACATAGTCCCAGTGCTGGAAAAGAAATGGCAGCAATCCGAGTGCGAGTACGGCTAGCGCCAAACGCCAACTGAAACGCCATGGCGCAAAAAGCATGAGCAGCAATCCGGCGGCCAGAGGATAGATTTTGCAGTGAGTGACCAGGGCAATGCAGATGGCGGCTGCGGTCCAGTGTTTCCGCCAGGCGGCCGCGTAGGCCGCAAGGATCAAGCCGCACACCAACGGATTGGCCTGGAGCACATCCAGATTTCCCAAGGCCAGCGGAAGCAGCAGCAGCCACGCCGCCGAGCGCGGCGCGGGGGCGAGTTTCGGAAAAATCCCGCAATGCAACAGCGCCAGAAATCCGGCGACCAAGACTGCGAAATTCAGCGTGATCCAGAGCACCACGCCTGCTTTCTGCGGCAACCAGGCGAAGGGTGTGAAGAGCGCGGCAAAGAGCGGTCCATAAACAAACCCTCGTCGGTCCGGGTATAGGTACTCGCCGTGCAGCCAGCGTTCACCGGCGAGTTGATAGACGTCCAGGGTAGTGCGGGCCAGGGTGGGGTGATGGCTGAATAGGCCCGTGCGATGGATGAGCAGGCCGATAAAGGCGGCCATCCAGGCAATGGCCGCGGCCATGAGCCAGCGGTTCTGGCGGGCTTCAGCACTGGTCATTGCCAGAAACCATCAGCGCTGACTCGCTGCGAAATCACCTGTGGCGACAACTTCCTTGGGAGATCGATTGCTTACTGCAACCCGAGCTGCAGCTCGACGATGGTATTCGGCGAATCCGGCCCCTGCCAGTCCAGATAGATCTCGCGGCTTTCCCCGCTGGGCGCGCGGCCATCGGTCAGCGCATCGCTCACGAGCTTTTTCCAGGCCGCAGCTGTGCCGCTGATCGGGCCCTGATAGATCACCGACACGCACTTGAATTTCGGCGCCGTGCGGAAATAGAAATCGCCGCGGTAATCGTCATCCTGACGATAGGCTGGGAACCCAGCCTCGACCTTGAAAGGCTGTTCCGGGTCACCCTTGAAGCCGATGATGCTCAGGATGAGCGGGCCATTCTGGCCAAGCTTGAGATCCACGGCTTTCTTGACGAGCTCTGGCATCGTCTCGGCGGCAAATTTTCCGATCTCGGCGATGACGATTTCCTTCTTTGCACAGAAGAGAAGCTTTTCGGGCGATTCCTTGAAGCGGAGCGGCGTGATGGACGGTTCCGGTTCCGCGGCGCACAGGGAACCGACGGCGAGTATGGCGGTGAGAAACAGGGTGCAGGCTTTCACGGTTCCCAGCCTTGGGCGGAGTCCGCGGCAAGCGCAAGGCGAATCCGCGCGCCGTTCGAAGAGCGCCGGACTACAACCAGCGCCGGATCGTGTCAGCAAAGCGATTGTAGACGAAACCGAGCGCCAGCAAGACCACGCCCAGCACCATGAAGCTCATGATGCGGTACACAGTCTCGAGCCGCCAGACATCGACCAGGAAGACCCGGCCGATGGCCAATCCCAGGATGAGAAAGCCGGCCAGCCGATACACCCGCTCGCGCAGGGTGAGGCCGGCAGCAAAGACGATCGGCGCCAGCAACGCCCAGGAAACCGTGAGCATTGCAGCCTCGTAGCGACGCAGCGTCATCTGGGTTACCCAGAGCCAAAGACTGGCCACAGCGGCGCCGACGAAGACGAGGTGCGTGGGGGCGGATACAAAACATGGCGCGTCCGGCTTGGCGATGCGTTTGGCCAGGCGCAGGCCGGCGGGGATGAGAAAGATGGCGAGGAGATCGCCCCACTCGGCCGCGCCATAGACAAGGCTATGCTCCCAAAAGACCAACAAGGAGACGCCGGCATAGACCAGCCCGATCCAGACCCGTTCACGGATTTGAGTCCACTGTCCGGCGACGACGAGCGCCGCGCCGATGCCGCCAAAAAACAGTCCCCGCCAAGGCGCTGGAATGTATTCACACCCCCAGACAGCAAAGAGGATCCAGGCCGTGAATCGATAGAGATCCGCGATGGCATTGGTCGGGGCATCCTTGGCGAAACCACCGATGGATTTGCCGCCCGGCCCGGAAGTGAGCACGAGCGCCGTCACCGCCAGGCTCGCGATCGGCGCCAGAGCCGAGCCCCACGGCGGCGGATTATCCTTCGCCAGCAGGTACAGGAAAGTCACGCAGCCGATGACGGCGTAAGCCTGGCCAAATAGGGCGATCGCCCAGGAGCGCGTTGCCAGGCCATAGATGAGCGTGCACAGGCCGGCCGCGGCTGCCATCGGAAGGAGATTGCTGGAATCGCAGCCTCGGTTCATCCAAATCATGCCAAGCACCACGGTGTAGATGGCGAATGCCATCTCCATGGTGATCGTGGCCTTGCGGTCGACGGTCATGACTTTCTGCCATTGCCACCAGTGAGACAGGCCCAGCGAGATTACGACGAGGGGGAGCGGATTCCACCAGGGCAGCGGCGAGCCGAAGGCGAAATCCCAGGCCCAGACTGCCAGGGCGGCCGGCGCAAAAAGTTGCCCAAGCCAGACGATTTCCGGGAGCTGGAGCAGGTAAATGGAGGCCGTGCAGATCGCGAGGACGACGGCGAAGCCGGCGGGCAGCCAATCGGCAGAGCATTTCTTCGCCAGCAATTGCGCCACGATGATCAAAGAAAGCGCGACATAAACTGCCGAGCGCCATTCGAACCGCTTCGCGGTCAGTGTGCCCCGTGCGTATTTCGTCCACCAAGCGTCGAAGATGAGGGTCGCGGCGACGGCGATTTCGGTCAAAATCGCCTGGAAGACTCCTGTCGGGTGGTCCGTGGCGCCCCCGCCAAGAGCAACGGCAAAGGCCAGGAAAGCGACAAGCATGCTCCCGATTTGGAAAAGGAAGCCATGGCGCCGGCGAATTCCGGCGAGCAAGAGCGCGCTTTCCACGGCCAGGATGAGGGCGAGCTGCTGGCCGGTGAATTTGGAGACGATGCCCAGCGTGATCGCGGCAAGGCCTTGCGCGAGATACGCGCCGTCCACGGCAAAGTCCTCAGTGCGCCTCCGCGCTGAATAGGCGGCGAGCGCTACGAGCACGGCTCCGTAGACGACGGAAAACACCCAGAAAGAGCCTGCGTGCAGAGAGACGATGGCATCCGAGGCGAAGAAAAAGAAGGCGCCGTTGTTAAAAGTAATAAAGGAAGCGCGCTGCCGCGAAGGCAGCGCCTCCTCTTTGGCCAGGAAGGCGCCGGCCGTAAAGAGCACCCAGTACCCTGCGAGGAACAGGATCGTGACGAGGGCCACCCGCAGATCGAGAGACTTTGCGCCCAGGTTTGCCAGGAAGGTCAGGTGCTCGCTTCCACCGGCCGCCGGCGCCCCGACATTTGCCCAGCGCCACCAGGAAAAATTCAGGTAGGTGCCAAAAAGCGCGACCCACGAAAGCACCGCCCACCGATGCCAAACGAGGAAAAACACCGCCGTCGCCGTGATGACGAGATTGGAGAAGAGTGTGAAATCACCGATCTCATTGATTCCGGCCGTGTAGTACGACAGCAGGATGGTGAGGATGGCAAAGGTCTGCGATTCCTTATAGTGGGCGTACCAGGCAAAGCCGCCGCCGAGGAGCAATAGTAAGAGGCCGCCGTCCAGCGGGCTCTCAATGACCCGCAAAGGCGCGACGAAATGGGCCGCATACGCCGTGTAGTAGATCGTGGCTGCGCCGCCGGCCATGAGCACATTGGCGTAGTTTTGCATTTCCGCCCGCCGCTTTCCGAGCCAGGCGCCAATGCCCCCCAAAGCGCATCCGGCTAAAGCCATGAGCGCGATTTTCCCGCCGGCTCCTAAGAGGTGCACAAACGAGTGCCAGACATAGTTGCCGAGGAAAACCAATCCAGTGATGAATATCACGATGCCTGCCCGAGCCAGCCATACGGTGCCGAGACGCATTTCCAGCGATTGCTTTTCCTGCGGTTCAGGAAGGCGCGGCGGCGGCGGAGCGGTCGGAGGAAGCGGCGGGGGCGCATCTTCCATGGCCTCCCGCTGAGAAGCGGCTTTGTCGGGTCCAGGGCCTTCGCGCTGCGGGCTGGGCTCCAGCTTGGGGGCTGGGATGGGCGGCTTGGGTGGCGCGGGCTTTGTCGGGAGAGGTTCCGGTGACGCGGGTAGGGAAGGC
>FTCV01002817.1_pt1 | contig 57437 bp, 37 predicted proteins | sample 1639691 | NCBI WGS metagenome assembly FTCV01 (sample SAMEA3914864, study PRJEB12502) | metagenome | biome: forest; material: soil | place: USA | collected 2012-03-12 | depth 0.3 m
ACTTGGTCAGCGCCGGCGACTTGGACTTGATGGTGATCTTATTGCGGCCCTTGCGGACAAGCTGATTGATCGTTGGCATGAAAAGTTGGTTCGTGTGGTTCGCTCGTTTCGTTCGGCGTTTCCGAAGCTGGGATTCGGAGACGAAAAACCCGCCTGTGCCCGGTGTGGAGCGGATCCACCGGCGGCGGGGAGCGCGGAAGGTAGGGGAAATCGCTCAACTGACAAGCGGAATCTTACCTGACGCTCACTTTATTTTAGCTCTGGGTCCATTTCGCGGCTCTCGACAGCTTTCCACTCGGGCTGTCACGGCAAGAAGGACTTGCCGGAGCCGCGAGAGCGCGAGTGGAAACTCGGCGAGAGCGCGATTTGGGGCGTTCTGTCTAAGCGAGGTGTTCTGGGTGCGCAAGGGGTTTTTGGCGTTTTTATGAGAAATTTCGGAAAATGCGCTGATTTGCCGGGGTTTTGCGGGGATTGCCCAAGAAGTGGAGGCAAACGAGCCAATCAACTTCTACCGGCCGGCGGGATTTCTCGCAGGTAGCCACAGAGACCCACGTGATCGTTGCGCCGTCCTTTCCACCTGCCGTCGGCGCAGGTTCTGCTAGGCATCGCGCATGATTCCATCCTGGAAGACTTCTCAAGCGCGGCGAATTCTCGGCGCTCTTCTTCTTTTCATGCTATCAGCGGCCAGACTCTGCGTTTATGGCGCGGATTCTCCCGCGGTCGATCAGACTGCCGAGCAATTGAAATCCACGGAGCAAACCTGGATCATCAAGTCCATCCTCGACGACATCGGACGGATGGCCTTGCTTTCGCAAAAGCAGGATCTCGCGGCCTGGACCGTCGAGGTGGCCACGGTCCAACAACAGAGGGACGATAAATTCAGGATTTCGCTGAATTGGCCAAAGTCTTCGCCAATCGGCGAAGCGCCACTGCAACTCGTCGGAGCCATTTGGAATCCGGCAAACTACGCGCCGATCGCCACCAAACTTCTGGCAGCAGGACCAAGCGCACCGGGCAACTCGCCCGTGATCGAGGGAGATCCGCTCCAGCGCCTCACCACCCCGACGACGGAATCTATTCAGGCCGAAAATCTCCGGGTTTCCAGCTGGCTCACCGGACATCCCCTGGATCCCAATGGCCACGAACAGGCGGCGCTGCTCCTCGCACTCCTGGGCTTCCGAGAACACGCCGGCATTTTTTCCGATGTCCGCGGCTTTTGCAATCGCGCCACGGCCCATCTGGCGATGGCTGCTGCTTTGCGCGGAGGCGGAAACAGTCCTTCTGACTGCGGGATTATCGCCGATGCCATGATTGAAGCTTTGATCGGGAATGAAGTGGCCAGCGAAAAGCTCTTGGCGGGTGCCGAAACGCGCGCCAGAGCTTCCGCGGAGCTTCGGCCGTGGATCAACGCCATCCGGATGCGGAACACCGCGGACTACCGCATCGCGCTGGAACCCGGGAAAGACACCCTGCTCGAAAAGCTCGAACTTTTCCTCGCCCTCAACCAGTCATCGACTGTCGAGAACGCCTCGAAGTTGCGCACCGATGCAAAGCTGGATGGCGTCGTCGACTGCTCCCGCATCGCGTTCGAGTTCAACATGGACCCCGAGGTGATCTCTCCTTCGGCCTTTGGGGCAATCGTTGCGGAACTTCGGGATGCGGCCGGAATATTTCCGGAACTCCGGGATGCCGCCAAGATTTTTCCGGACTTGAGCAGCGAGCTTAAGGCGGATGCCATCGACAAAGCGCTAAACCGCGAACCAGGATTCGCCATAGAAACCTCCGCCGACGGAAAACCAGTCTTTCGAGTGATTGACGACAGCGCGTGGGCCATGACTTTTCAGCGCCATCTCGGCTACGTGATCTACAAGGTCCCGCGCATCCTCAACGCCTCCCAGGCGAGAATGGGCGACATCGTCGCACTCCTGGCACGCGAACAGGAATGCTTCAGCGGACTTGCCTTTTACCCGGTGGCGAAAACGGCGTATTCCAACGAGAGCCAAATTTCGGCGCCGGAGACGGCTCCCCTTTTCCAAGCTCTCGTAAAGCTGGCGAAAGTTCATCCGGAATGGATCCCGGATGCTTCATGGCTGATCGTCGCGAGCACACTCGATGCAGCGCAAAAAGAGCGCGTCCGCTCCAGCGAAGATGCTTCGCTCATGGCGAAGCTTAGCACATGGAAAACAACTATGTTGCCCATAGGAACGACACTCGGATTTACGAATTACGCAAAAACCTTCCAGATCCTCCCCATTCCCATGGAGCCCCTATTTGCGTTGGCTCCTCGGAACTTTGAAATCGTAAGGCGGTACCATTTATCGCGAATGAGAGGAGACGACGATTTCAAGAAAATCATGGGACCTTTGTTGGAATATTCCCTGCCGGCGCAAAAAGAATACGCACAGCACAGCCAACCGGTTCGCTCCGCGGACTTTCCGTCGCTGGTTTCGGAGCATCACGACACCTTGCCAAAAGCCGCGCTTCAGCTCACCGAGCAAACCTGGATCGTAAAAGCAATCGTCGAAGATCTCGCGCGCATGGCCGCATTTACGGGAGAACAGGATGCGAAGGCTTGGGATGCGAAAGCCATCGCGGTCGAGCAGAATGACGAGGACAAGTTTCAGCTCTCGATCAAAGTCCCCGAACGATCTCCTCTTGGAGATCTCCCGCTGAAACTCGCCGGTTCGATCTGGGAACCTACGAATTATGCGCCGCTCGCCGCCAAGTTTCTTGCGGCAATCCCACTCGCACCCGGCAAAGCGCCCTCCATCGAGGGAAATCTGCTGCAACGCCTCGCCACTCCGCTGGCGGAAGCCATCCAGGAGGAAAACATCCGGGTTTCCAAATGGCTCACCATTCATCCTCTCGACCCTGCCGCGCACGAACAAGCGGCCCTCCTGCTAAGCCTCGCAGCGTTCCGCGAACATGCCGGGCCTTTCAGCGATATTCGCGGATTTTGCAATCGCGCAACGGCTCACCTCGCGATGGCCGGAGCTCTGCGGCAAGGACGGGATGCATCGGACTGCGGGAAGGTCTCCCTGGCGCTGATCCATGCACTCGTCGGCAACGAGGTGGAATCGGAAAAGCAAATCGCCGCGCTGGAAACGCGCTCCGCCGAAGCGGCAGACCTTAGGCCCTGGATTACTGCCATCCGGCTCCGAAACACGGCGGACTATCGCCTCGTTCCAGATCCCGCCAAGGCGACGCTCCTCGAACGACTGGAACTATTCCACGCCCAGTGCGAATCCTTGACACCGGAAGCCGCCGTGAAGGCCCTCGCGAACTCCAAAGTCGAAGAAATCGCTGACTGGCCCCGCCTCCTACTCGAATCGAGGTTCAATGTCGGAGAGGGCAACGCGATGACCTCGGCGGCCCTGCGCCTGGAATTAACCGAAGCGGCGAAAATCTTTCCCGAACTGAGCGGCGACAACCCAAAACGCGCCGCCATCAATGCGGCGCTAAATCGTGACCCCGGCTTCGCGATCACCGTCGGGATCGACGGAGCGCCTGCGTGGCGCGTCATCGATGACGGCGCCTGGGCTCACGCCATTCAGCGACATCTCTGCAACGAGATTTACCGCACCTACATGTTTCTCGAACGTCAAATAGCCGATCACCCAGAGGCTGAGGCTTACGATCAATCGGTTCGAGCGGCCTTCGGCGAATTGCTCTTCTTTCCATTCACAAAAGCGATCTCGACTACTGTCAGCCAAGTTTCAGACCCTGAGTTCACGCCATTTTACAAAGCTTTGGCGAAGTTAGCCCGCGCACATCCGGAATGGATCCCCGACCCAGTATGGCTCGGCGTCATGGTAGGCCTCCCACATGGCCCCGACAGACGCATCCTTCTCCCGCCGAACGAGATTCCAGTTGGCGGCAGCGAATGGATGCAACCTCCCATTCCTTTTGGAACGACCTACGGTTTTGCGACCCGAAAAAGGTCAGAACCGATCTCGCCAGCCCAGGTCGAGCGCCTCCGTGCACTGGCGCCGTCGAACTACGATCTCGCCCAGCACAGTTTCGAGGATTCAGAGAATAGATCCAGCCCGGAGACTTATCGGAAATTCATGTCCCGGCTCCTGGACTATTCCCTGCCGGCGCAACAACATTACGCGCGCCTGCTCCAGATCGCGAATTCGCCGGACTACGTCCCTTTCATCCAAAAGCTGGCGAAGAAGGAGCCGTACTTATATCTCGAAATCGCCCAATTCTTCGTCACGCACCATATGGATGCAGAGGCCGCGGAGGCCTATCAGTCGGCTATTGATCAGCGCGCGGATCCCGTGGGCGTTTCCAATCAGTGTGACTGGCTCGTCAACTATTACTACGAGCGTGGCGAGCAGGAAAAAGCTATGGCCGTGGCGAAGTTTGCCGCCGATGTCTATTCCAGCGCCGGTCTGCAAACGATGGCTCGCCTTCTCGAACGAAATGACGATTTGGCGGGCGCCGAAGAGTACTATTTAAAGATCGTCGAGCGATACCAGAGCGTCTCGCCCGTGGCGGAGTTCTACAAGCGCCATATCGTGCCGGATGCGGATTCGGTTTACGCGCGGAAATTGCGAGAATTCATCGAGAAGTTCTTCCCGGGAGGGTTAAAGCATGTCGAGCTTTCTCAGTTCAAAGACGCGCCGCAGAAAGGCGTCATCATCATGAACGAAAACGACCTCCTGGAAAAGGCGGGTATGAAAGCAGACGACATCATCGTGGCCCTCGACGGTTTCCGCACGGAGGATTTTCCGCAGTACACCTTCGCTCGCGCACTTACGAAGTCACCGCAAATGGCTTTCATCGTGTATCGCGACGGAAAGTATTTCACGGTCGACTTCAATTTGCCCGGCCGCCAATTCAACCTCGATTTCCGGAGCTACGTTGCGCCGAATCCACAGAAGGCTGGCGAATAACAATTTACATTTTCGCCTCGCACTCCCGCTGCCGTTTCCGCAAAAAATCCTGCTCCGACTTCGTTTCGGCCAGGCGGAGCGCTTGGCCAAAATATTCCGCGGCGGCCTTCGATCGATCCAGCCGCGCGGCGAAATCTCCGAGCACGGCGTAGTAGAGATAGTAGGCCTCCAGCTTGTCGCGATCGACGATCGCTTCGATCGCGGCCAGCCCTTCCGCCGGTCCGCGCACGTTTGCCAGGGCAATGGCCCGGTTGAGCGCGACTACGGGTGAATTGTCCAGCGCCACCAGTCGATCGTAGAGCGCCAGGATCTGCCGCCAGTCGGTCGCGGCGTAATCCGGCGCCGAGCAGTGGCAGGCGGCGATGGCGGCCTGGAAATGGTATTCACTGAGCAGATCTCCGGTCGCGGAGCGCCTCAGGTGCTCCATCCCGCGGGCGATCATCTCGACATTCCAGTGCGCGCGATTCTGGTATTCCAGGAGCAAAAGATTGCCGTCTTCATCCACTCGCGCACGGAGCCGCGCGGCATTGAATAACATCAGCGCCAGGAGGGCGTGGCTCGAGGGCTGATTGCCCGCCGGATGCTCGACGAGGAGCAACATGAGCCGGATCGCCTCGCTGCAGAGTTCCTCGCGCACCAGGCGGTCGCCGCCCGAGGCTTTGTAGCCCTCGTTGAAAAGCAGGTAAAGGGTCTGGGTCACGGCCTCCACGCGCTCCGCGAGGTCGGGTCCGCCGGGGATCTCGAAGGGGATGGCATCATCCCTCAGCCGCTGCTTCGCCCGGGTGAGGCGCTTGGCAATCGAAGCCTCGGTCGTGAGAAAGGCTTTGCCGATTTCTACGGTGCTGAAGCCGCAAAGCGTCTTCAAAGCCAGGGCCACCTGCGATTCCTGCCCCAGATGTGGGTGGCAGCACACGAAGAGGAGCCGCAGGCGGTCATCGCGAATTTCATGGTCATTCGCCTCGCCGGGCGCCGGTTCGGTGGAGTGCTCGACAAAAGCGATGATCGCCTCCTCCTTCCCCCGAAAAGACTGCTCCCGGCGCATCACGTCGAGCGCCAGATTCTTCGAAACCTGGGTGAGCCAGGCCGACGGATTCTTCGGGACACCGTAGAAGGGCCAGACTTTGAGCGCCCGCGCCAGTGCCTCCTGCACCACGTCTTCGGCCAAATTCAGATGCTCGACGCCGAAGAGACGTGTCAAAGTTGCGACGAGCCGGCCCGACTCTTCGCGAAAGAGCCGATCGGTCAAACCCGACACGTCCAGGGGGGACGCCATTGCCTCCTCGGCAGAGCCGATCTCAAGCTCCGGTTCGATCACGCGCCTTTTTGTTAGGCTGGCGCTGCGGCCATATGTTCCTTCACGAGGGCCATCGCCGCACACATCTCCAGCAGCGGCCGGACTTCCACCACCGCGTCGTAATCCAGCATGGGCCACTCCGAGGCGATCTGCGCGGCTTCATCGAGATCCGCCGCGCGCACGATCACGTAGCCGCCCACGGCTTCCTTGGCCTCGGCATAGGGTCCATCCGCGATGGTTCGCTGACGCGCCCCGGAAATGACCCGGCTCTGATAGCCGAGCGGTTGGCCGCCCTGGATGGCGCCGCGTTCCGTCCAGCGGTCGAGCCACTCGTGCAGACGATCCATGGCGTGATGCAGTTCCTCCAGCGGCAGGCGCTTTTCCACGTCGGTATTCCGGAAAATGAGCAAAAATTCCGGGCAATCAGCAGGAGCAGTCGATTGAGGGTTCATGGCGGCGCTGAATTTTTATGCGACTTTGAGAATATGAGTGAAAACGTTTTCGGAGAAAAGAATGTATTTCCGGGACGCCCTTGCTGTTCGTGAACTGCTCGACACTTTTGGCCTTGGATTTGCTGTCTCAAGTTCGAGGCAATGACCGCCCTACACTTAATGCCCACCGAAAACCCGATCAGCTTTGACCTGATTTTCGAGCGGCACCCCCTGCCCATGTGGGTCTTCGAAGAGGATACCCTCCGGTTTCTCGCGGTGAACGACGCCGCGGTCGAAAAATACGGCTATTCGGAAGACGAGTTTTTCGGAATGACCGTCGACCGGCTGGTGAAGCCCGAAGAAGCAGGTTGTGTGCGCGCCCACTATCTGCAGGCGCGCCGCGACGAGGCGGGCCTGATCCGCGAGACCGTGACCTGGCGCCACCGGCGCAAGGACGGAAAGGTTATCGACGTCGAGATCATCTCCAGCGGCATCGCCTTCCAGGGGCGGGCGGCCGTGGTTTCGGTGGTCAATGACCTGACCGCAAGCAAACGATATGAAGAGTCCACCCGCGAGCACACCCGGCTTCTCGATCTCGCATCCGACGCCATCATCGTCTGCGATCTGGGCGGCGAGATCACCTTTTGGAATCAGGGCGCCTCGCGGCTCTATGGCTTGACGGTGGATGAAGCAATCGGCAGCCAGATGGTCGAAACGCTCACGTGCAAGGTGGAGCAACTCGCCGAAACCGAAAGAGGCGTGCGGGAAAATGGCGAGTGGAGCGGCGAGCTGCGCCAGAAGGCAAAAGACGGGCGCGAATTGATCGTCAATAGCCGCTGGACGCTGGTGCGCGACCATCTCGGCGAACCCAAATCCATCCTCGTCATCAACACCGATCTCACCGAGACGAAGAAGCTCGAAGCGCAATTCCTGCGCACGCAGCGGCTCGAAGGCATCGGCACGCTGGCGAGCGGCATCGCCCACGACCTGAATAATATCCTGTCGCCGATCCTCATGGCCGCCTCAGTGCTGCGCCGTACGGTCAAGGCGCCGGAGGGCGAGAAGATGCTCAATATCATAGAAACCAGCGCCGAGCGGGGCGCCGGCATCGTCAAGCAAGTCCTCACCTTTGCCCGCGGCGTGGAGGGCGAGCGTGTGCTGTTGCAGCCAAAGCATCTGCTCGGGGAAATGGGAAAAATCCTCACCCAGACCTTCCCGCGGAACATCGATCTTCAGACCCAGTTTCCCAACGACCTGTGGACCGTGATGGGCGACGCCACGCAGCTCCATCAAGTGCTCCTCAATCTCTGCGTCAACGCGCGCGACGCGATGACCCCGGGCGGCGGCGTCCTGACGCTCGGCGCAGAAAATGTGGACGTGGACCAGCACTTCGCCCGCATGAATGTGGGCGCGGAACTCGGACCGCACGTCGTGCTGCGAGTGGGCGACACCGGCTCGGGCATGCCGGCCTCGGTCATCGACAAGATTTTCGACCCCTTCTTCACGACGAAAGAAGTCGGCAAAGGCACTGGGCTGGGCCTGGCCACCGTCATGGGCATCGTCAAGAGCCACGGCGGCTTCATCACGGTCCAGAGCGAGGTCGGCCAGGGCACGATTTTCCGCATCTTCCTTCCGTCCAATAGCAGCGGCCACGCCTCCGCCAATGGCGGCGCCGAATCGGCCGTGCCGCGAGGCCGTGGAGAACTGATTCTCGTCGTCGACGACGAGGCGGCGATCCGGGAAGCCCTTGTGCAGACGCTGGAGGATCACGGCTATCGCGCCTACACCGCGGAGGATGGCAGCGACGCGCTGGCTCTCTATTTCCAGCGCCGCGGCGAGATCAAGCTCGTGCTCACGGATCTCGCCATGGGGCACATGGACGGTGTGGAACTCGTACGCGCCGTCCGTCGCCTGGACTCGAATGTGCGGGTCATCGTCTCCAGCGGGCATTGCGTGCCGGAGCAGGCCATCCTCCTGGAGAGCTTTGGCGTGAAGACCTTCCTCGATAAACCGTACACGGCGGCAAAGCTCATGAAGGCCCTCCAGGCGGAGCTTCACCCCACCCTCGCTGGCGGCGCCAAGTAGCCCGCGAAGCGCCTCCTTTTGCTGAATCCCCGCAATACGCCCCTGGACGACGTGCAATTGAGTTGCCCCCGGAAGGCGAGAACGGGTATTTAGCTGCTTTTCATCCAGGTCATGACCATTGCCGCACGCGCCAAAGCCATCCTCGTCATCCTCCTCCTCGGCGTTTTCGGGTCCGCGGCGCAGGCGCAGTTGCCCATGTTCGGGGCCAGCAAATTTCTGCAAAAGCAGCAGCCGCCAAAGATCGCGAAGGAGCTGGAACCGCAAATCACGCCGGATAATTCGCATGTGCTGGTCTCGCTCACCAAGCAGCGGGCCTACGTGATGTTTGGCGACCAGATCTACATCGATACGCCGATTTCCAGCGGCAAGGCCGGGCATACCACGCCGACTGGCGACTTTCATGTCCTCGAAAAGGATGCGAACCATTCGTCTTCCATCTACGGCCAGTTCCAGGATCGCCAGGGACGTGTGGTGAAGGATGGCGTCTCCATGCACAGCGACTCCGCCCCCGCCGGCACCCACTATGTCGGCGCGCCCATGAAGTGGTTCATGCGCCTCACCGATCAAGGCGTCGGCATGCACGTGGGCATCCTGCCCGGCTATGCCGCCAGCCATGGCTGCGTGCGGTTGCCGGCGGATATCGCGAAGCTGATTTACGATAAGGTCAAGGTGGGCACGGCTGTGACCATCGAGCCGTAGCGGGCTGGAAAGGCCGTCCAGCGACGGTTGTGAGCTACTAAAAAGGCAGCGCTCGCTCAGGAGTTTTGCCGGTCTCCAAACTCTCGCCAAATTTCGATCGCGGGAACAACAAGAGCGAGCGCGACAAAGAGCGCAGCAAGGGGATTCGCCCGGAGCTGTCGGATCCACAGTAATTGCGGAACAAAAAACACCCCCAGCCAGATCCAAACCTCATTGGGGAGTGGTTCGTCTTCCGTGATCATACTGGCAATGACCCCCAAGGTTGCACAAACGGCGTTCACAGTGGCCGCCCACAGGAAGATACGCGTGGAATGGCCAAATAGAGATTCCACCCAAGGATGACGTGAGCGGAAGCAAAGCGCAGCGGCTGCCGATAATGCCAGAAGCGACCCGAGCATCGGGCAAATGACTAGCAGTAAGAGCGGCAGCAAGAGAAAACCCGCTCCAACGCAGCCAACAATCATCAGCACGACGCCAATGATCTTCCAGAGCCGGCGCCGCTGAACCGTCCCGTGGCACATTTGAGCCGCACGCTCAGTTGGAACAGGAGTTTCGTGCATCGCCGTGGATCGCTCAGCCAACCATTGTTCTCGCAACACAACCATCATGGCGGCTCCTTTCTGCCGCCGTTTCCCGGGGAAAGTGCAAGCCCTGTTGCATCAAGATTTACGAATCGGAACTTTCACTCCCGCTTCTATCGCCTCGATAAACCGCTTCAAACCCTTCGGAACAAGCCGCAGCGTGTGACTTCCGCCCGCGGCATCAGAGTACGAGAGAAGCAATCCGTCCAGGCTGGTAAAGCGTTGGCGCGAGCGCTCAACGGATGTGATGCGAGCGAGCGGGATGACATGTACTCCATCGTAGATCGGCGCGATGAGAGAGAAAGGAAACCAAGAGGTCACCCAGAGAAGATCGCCGGTGACGACGAGACGCAGGCAGTTATTGCCGCCGCCCAATTTGGTGAGGAAATTCTTCTCCGAACACCCCGAGGCGAAGAATTCCTGGTAGACGATGTCTTTCCTCGTGATGCGCGGCCTTGCACGGAACGCCGCAATATTCCGCTCGACAATATAGTATAAAAAGACCGCCGACGGAATTAAGCTGAGCCAAAACCAGAGGCGGGAGAGGTCCATTACGTTGATTCGATCGGGAACTCCATCGTAACAGAAGTTGATCGCAGAACTTGATCATACACGCAAACCGTATTGCGTGAGTTAGACGGGGTCGAAGCGCCAAAGATCCGATCTGGGACATCTCGCCTTTCTGTGGTATTTGCTTCCACCGCCGTTCCCCTCCCGATGTCCGTGCGACCGCTCGCCATTGCTTTCCTGAGCCTCTGCGCCCTGGCCGCCTCCGCCTCCGAGGCGCTGCCTCTGCTCACCACGGCGCGACAAGTGCGAGCGTTGTCGCCGGAGGAGTCGTTGCGCCGGTATCCCGTGCGCCTGCAGGGCGTCATCACTTACTACGAACCCTCGCGGTGGCTCGCCTTTCTCCAGGATGAAACCTGCGGCATCTATGTGGAGCTCGACACGCGAACCGAAGTGTCCACGGGCTCATTTGTCGAAATCACCGGCGTCACCGGACCTGGGATCGTCGGTCGCCTGGTCCAGGGCCAAAGCGAGCACGGTCGCATCCTCCCAACATTGCTGGGCCGCGCGCCCCTACCCGCGCCAACGCCTCTGGACCTCGAGGCCGGCGAGCACGCGGATCTCGACGCGCAATGGATCGTCGTTTCCGGGACCGTCTCAAATATCACGGAGCGAAATGGGCGGGCTGTGCTGCAAATTACAGACGGAGAGCGTGTCATGCGTGTTGTCGTGCCGGGTTTCTTTGATTCCGAGCGCCTGCCCTTCTACCTCGATGGGTTGAAGGTTCACGCGCAGGGCGTGCTCGGCGTGGGCTCGGAACACGGCGCCGGCTCCGATCATTTGTACACCCCCACGCTCAATGAAATCACGATCGACCCATCAAGTACGGCCGAGCGCTTCCGTGCGCCCGAGCCGGCTTATCGGACGCTCGTGGGCTCCGTGGTGGTTGATGGGCAGCTTTGCCGCGTCCGCGGCCAGGTGAGCTATTTTGAACCCGGCCGGGGCTTTTTTCTCGATACGCACGATGCCGTCGACTGGAAGAGCGTCCTCTGGATTCAGACGTCCCAGCCTGTCACTCCGCGCCTTGGCGAATGGATGGAAGCCGCCGGGCACAGCGACGTCCTCGACCTCCAGCCAGCGCTTCGAAATAGCGTCGTGCGCTCGCTCGGCCCCGGAGCGGAGTTATGGCCGTACCAGACCGACGGGATCAAACTCCTGTCGGGGGATCTCAATGGGAAACTCATGAAAGTCGAAGCCAAGCTCGCCAGCGAACAACCTGAGCTCGAGAAAGGCATCTGGATCATCTCCGCCGGCGCCAGCCTGGCCCTGGCGAAGTTAGCCCCGGCGGCCGGTGCGCTGCCGACCTTCCCGCCCGGCAGCCGCGTGAGCATTACCGCCGTAGTGCTGCAAAAGCGCACGCCCGGCTTGGAGCCGCCTCCTGCGCCGTTTTCCTACGTGCTGCTCATGCGCAAGCCCTCCGACGCCCTGTTGCTGGCGCCGCCCTCGTGGCTGGAAGATTGGCGCATTCGCCGGTTGCTCGGGGGAACGCTGGCAATTGCCGCGCTGGGCGCCATCTGGGCCTTTTCGCTGCACCGCAAAGTGAAGCGGCAGACGGAAATCATCCGGCGGCATGTGGCGGATGAAGCCGTCCATCAGGAGCGCGCGCGGATCGCTCGGGATTTGCACGACGAAATCGGCAGCAATCTCGGCAGCCTGGCGCTGCTCAGCCAGATGGCGCAGGATGAATTTCACGAACCCCCGCCGGTGCGCGCCGAGTTTGGCGAGATCCATCGCATCGCCCGCAAGAGCTTCGACGCCCTGCGCGACATCGTTTGGCTTACAGCGCACGATGGACTGACTCGCGACGCCTTTGAAAAGCGCCTGCGCGACGCTGCGGATTCGCTCCTCGCGGGCGTCGCGCACGAAATCGCGATCGATCTCTCCGCCCTGCCCGATCCCACACCGCCGGATTTCGCGCGGCATTTGCTGCTCATTCTCAAGGAAGCGCTCCACAATGCCGTGCGCCACGCCCACGCTCGCCGCATCGTCGTAAATATCCGGGCCAGCCACTCATCCGTGGAATTGCAGGTCATCGATGACGGCTGTGGATTTTCGCTGGATGCCGCGGCCGAAAGCGCCGGCCTGCCCGGTATGCGGGAACGGGCCGTGATGCTCAAGGGGCTCCTGGAAATCGCGAGCCAGCCCGGCAGCGGCACACGCATCGCCCTGCACATCCCCATGCAAACCCTGGAAGCCGCGTGAACGAATCCGAATCCTTGATCGGCGTCTGGCTGGCTGAAGACAATGCCGAGTTTCGTCGCGTCGTCTCCCGGGCCTTGAGCCGCATGCCCGGGCTGAAATGCGCCGCCACCTTCCCTCGCGGCGACGCAGTCATCGAGGCGCTGGGCGACGCGCCTCCGCCCCAGGTCCTCCTGCTCGATCTCGGCCTTCCCGGGGCCAGCGGCTTTGAAGTGCTCGCGGCCTTCCGCGAACGGGCGCCGCAGACCCGCGTGCTCGTCCTGACCGTCTTTGAGGATGAAGTGAAAATTGTCCGCGCCATCTGCGCGGGCGCGGCGGGCTATTTGCTGAAGTCGGCGACCGCGCCGGAAATCGCGCGCGCCATTCGCGACACCTACGAGGGCGGCGCGCCCATCACGCCGAGCATCGCGCGCAAGCTTTTCGAGCACATGGCGCGCACCGACGGCCGGCGGGAGGAAACTTTCGCACCGGTATCGCCCGCGCCGACCGCAGATGTCGAATTCGACGAAGCCCTGCTGAGCCCGCGGGAGAAACAAATTCTCCAGCTCATCGTCGAAGGGAAATCCAACAAGGAAATCTCCACTGCGCTGGAAGTGAGCGGGCATACGGTGGACTTTCACCTCCGCGGCCTCTACGCGAAGCTGCACGTTAAGAGCCGATCGGAAGCCGTGGCCAAGGCGTTCAAGCGAAAGATGCTTTGAACTGCGCAGCGCTTTGCGATCCAGGACTGGACAGAGCCGGCTCTCGCAACGTGATTTCCGGTCACATGACCATCGAACCTACCGCGCCGCGCTGGATGGACTGGGCCGCCCGCTTGAATGCGATCGCGCAAATCGGGCTCACTTTTGCCCGCGATCCCTTCGACATCCAGCGCTACACCGCCATTCGACAGATTGCCGCGGAAATCATTGCCGAGTCCGGACTCGGCTCCATCGACCAGATCGCCGGAACGCTCGCGGAACAAATCGGCTACGCCACGCCAAAGGTCGACGTGCGTTGCGCGATCTTTGCCGAAAACCGCATCCTCCTTGTGCGCGAACGTTCGGACGGCAAATGGACGCTTCCCGGCGGCTGGGCCGACGTGCGCGAAAGCCTGCGGGAAAGCGCGATCAAGGAAGTCCGCGAGGAAAGTGGCTATGAAGTGGAGGCGGTCAAACTCATCGCTGTGGATGACCGCAACAAACCCCCGCACGAGCCGCAGTACATCAATCACGTCTACAAGTGCTTCGTGCTCTGCAAGATCAAAGGCGGCTCACCGCAAACGAGTGATGAAACTGACGGCGTCGAATTTTTCCCGGAGCATGAACTGCCGGAGCTTTCCTTGGCTCGAGTCACTGCAGAACAAATCGCGAGGGCGTTTCTGCATTACCGAAACCCGCACTTCGCCACCGAGTTTGATTAACCTTTATTCGCCACTCAACCGCGACAGAACACGGCGCAATGTAGGCGAGGTATTCCTACCTCGCGCGGGCCCGCTCCTGCGGGCGCGGTGGGATGGCGTGCGGGCTGCATTTGCATAAAGTTATATGGTTCGGGCTTGGCCGAGACGGTGGTGATTGCGGCGATAATCCCTCCACCCGCTTCGCGGCCGCGCGAGGTAGGAATACCTCGCCTACTTTGCGCCGCGTTCTGTCACGGTAGATCGCCCAATAAAGGCGCAGTCGTGGGAATGCAATCTCCCCTCATTCCACATGCACGATGGCTTTCAGCACACCTGAACCCGGCTCGAGCCATTTCGGAAATACTTCCGGCACTTCATCCATCGACGCATGGTGCGTGATCCACGGATTCGTGTCGATCCGCCCCTCCTCGATGAGGCCGATGATGCGCCCGAAATCCCGTGAGTGCGCGTTGCGGCTGGCCATGAGCGTCAGCTCACGTCGATGCATGACCGGCGCGTGGGGAAACTGCAAGTTCTGCTGAGTGATGCCGACATAAACGACGCGCCCGGCAAAGGCCGCAAACTCCAGCGCCCGCGCCATCGAAGCGGCGCTGCCCGTCGCATCGATGACTACATCGGCCAGCTGCCCATCGGTCACATCGGCAAGCGCGCGAAGGTCAGCTTCATCCCCCTGGACCTTGATGGCGTGTGTCGCGCCCATCGTTTGCGTCGCAAAAGCCAGGCGGGAGTCGCTGATGTCCATGACGATCGTTTGCGCGCCGGCGAGCCGTGCAAATTCCAGCGCCGAAAGTCCGATCGGTCCGGCTCCGATGATGAGCACGTTTTCACCCGACTTCGCATTTCCCCGGTCCACCGCATGACAGCCGATGGCCAGTGTTTCCACGAGCGCGCATTGTTCCGGCGAAAGTCGCGCGGCCACGTGCAGCTTGCGCGCCGGCAGCACGATACGCTCCGTGAGTCCGCCATCGCACATGACGCCGAGCGTCTGGTTGCTCTCACAGCAATTCGTAAAACCCCGCCGGCAGGAATAACAGTTCTGGCAATTCAGGTACGGCTCCACGCTGCAGCGATCACCGGGCTTCACGTTTATGACTCCTTCCCCCACCGCGACGACTTCCACGCCAAGCTCGTGCCCGGGGATGCGCGGGTAAGAAAAAAAGGGCATCTTTCCGAGATATCCGCCAAAGTCGGTTCCACAGATGCCGACGCGCAGCACGCGCATCAGTGCTTCTCCCGGGCCAGGTGAGGCGGGCTCGGCGATTTCGATGCGTTTCCACACCTGGGGTTTTTCGAGTTGCAAGGCTTTCATGAGAAAAGGGGTATCAGTTGTTTTCCGGCAGTCCCTCGGCGTGGCCGATATTTTTCACCGGGGCAAAGATCGAGTGCACCTCGCGCAACAAATCCTCGTCGATGGGTTCCGCGATCCATTGCGCCCATTTGCGGACGTTGTTGGGATTGGCCGAACCCGCAATCGTCGTGGCGATCGCGGGATTCGCACAGGAAAACTGCAGCGCCAGTTTGGCGATATCCGTCCCGCGACTTTCACAGAGCGCGGAGGCCTGGCGTGCGGCGGCTTTCACGTCCTCGGGCTCCTTGAGCCAGGCCGGCAATGGCGCATTGGTCAGCAGACGTGCAGAAAATGGACCGGCATTCATGGCCCCAACGCCGCGGGAATTCAGCATCGGCGTGAGTTCATCGGCGAAGCGGGTGTTCTGCAACGTGTACTGGTTGTACGACAGCACGCAGTCCAGATCCGTCTGTTCCAACACGAATTTGAAGGCCTTCATCGGGTAACCCGAGATGCCGATATAACGAACTTTCCCCGCCTGCTGAATGCGACGGAGCGCCGGCAAGGTCTCGTCCACGATCTGTTGCATCGGCACGAATTCGATATCGTGGCAGAGCATGATGTCCAGATGATCTGTGCCGAGCCGGTGCAGGCTCACATCGACGCTTTCCGCGACGCGTTTCGCCGAGAAATCGAAATGCGTGAGATCATATCGGCCCAGCTTCGAGCACAACGTATAGCTGTCGCGCGGCACGCCCTTCAAGGCGACGCCGAGCAGGACTTCGCTCATGCCGCGCCCGTAGAAAGGCGAGGTGTCGATGAAATTCAACCCGCACTCGAGCGCCACCCGAACGCTGGAGAGCGCTTCATCGACGGTGACGTTGCGAAATTCCGCGCCTAGTGAGGACGCGCCAAAGGCGAGGATCGGGATCTGCAGGCCAGTGCGGCCGAGCGTGCGTTGGGGAATCGAGTTGGTCACGGCGGGAGGTAGGTGCGGGAATCGACACCGAAATTAGCCGATTGCGCGCAATCGGGAATGGCGCAGATTGACCACCGCATTTCTATTTTTGACCTGGCTGCTCTCCAAAAAGCGATGCCGCTCCCCCGTCCCACACAAGACCCCAGCTTCGTCTCGTCGCAGGTCACTGAAGCCCGCCGCTTTTTCCTGAACCTCACGCCGAGCCGGGAGCCTCCGATCACGGTCGTCTGCGGCGGATGCGAGCGGTTGCATCCCGACTATCTCGTGCGCCGGATCACCTTTCCATTTCTGGCCATGGAAATGGTCGCGGAAGGCGAAGGCGACGTCACCCTGGAAGGCCGCAAATTCCGCCTGCAACCGGGAAGTGTCTTCGCCTATCGCCCCGGGGTTTCGCACGTGATTCGCAATGATCCGAGCGCTCCGATGCTGAAATACTATGTCGACTTCTGGGGACGACATTCGGAAAAGCTCCTGGCCGACAGCCCGCTCGGCGCGTGGACCGCACTGCAACTCTCCTCGGCTCATGAGGTGCTGGAGATCTTCGAATTGCTGCTCCGCGAGGGCGCCGGCGACACTCGTCACGCGCCGGAGATTTGCGCTGCGCTCATCCCGGTCCTCATTCTGCTCATTGGCGAGCGGGCGATGAATTCGGGGAGCGCCGAACCTCACGCCTTTGCCACTTTCCAGCGTGCCAAGCGCTATATCACCCAACGCTTCGCCGAACTAAAAACCGTAGAAGAAGCAGCACAGGCCTGCCACGTCGATGCGGCGTACCTTTCCCGGCTCTTCAGACGTTTTGGCCATCCGCCTCCCTATCGATTCTTGATGCGCCTGAAGATGGATCGCGCGCTCGGGTTGTTGCTCGACTCCAGGCTCATGGTCAAGGAAGTCGCTGCAGCAATGGGTTTTGCCGACGCCTTCCATTTTTCTACGGCATTCAAACGCATTTATGGTCTGTCGCCGGATCGCTTCGTAAAGAGAAGCCGCGGGATGATTTAAGTCATGCATCCCCCGCCCTACGTATTTGCGTAGGTTGTTTAGGATTTGGGAACTCCCTAGCTTTGGATCGTCGCGGGCTGTCGCCCATGGCAATTCCCCTCCAACATTATTCCCTGAAGATGAAAAGAACTCCCTCGGGAGGCCTTTCGCGCCTCCATTCTCTGCTGCGGAAAGCGATGACCAAAACAGCGCCTGGGCTGGCTGCGCTCGCCACTGCCATGGCTGCGGCTTCCACCGCCTCTGCCGCCGTCGGTGGCGGCTGGACGAATGCCGGCCTCACCGGCCAATACTACGCGAACACCGCCCTCACCGCGCCATCGAGCTTTACCCGCAAAGAAGTGCGGCTCGATTTCGGGTCGACCAATTCTCTGAAACCCGGCGGCTCCATTTCGCCGTCTTTCCAGGCCGTCGGCCCGACCAATTGGTCCGCCGAGTGGACGGGCCAATTCATTCCACGATTTTCCGAAGCCTACACCTTCAAGGTCTTTGCCGATGACGCGTGCGTGGTCAAAGTGCGGCCGACGGGCGGGAGTTCCTGGACCACCGTGATCAATCAGGCGAGCTACACCGGCGCCGACTCGATCGGGACCTACGGCCCGCTCACCGCAGGTGCTTCCTACGACATCGACATCACCTTCACCCAGCTCTCGGGAAACTGGGGGCTGCGCGTCCGCTGGACCAGCCAAAGCGTGCCGGAGGAGGTCATCGATACGCTAACCCAATCTGGCTACGATAATCCGGATGGCACGCAGGCCTTCCGCGACCTCGTGAAGGGCGCGCGAAATAGCTGGAACGGCATCAACGGCAATCCCGCGCCCGCGATGGATGCCAACGGCTGGCCGATGGGCGACGGCAACTACACTTTTCAGGAGAGCCTCAATCAAGGCCTCGACATCGATCCGCTCATGCAAGGCACCGTGGCCTTCAGCTTTAACGGCAGCGCCACGGTAAGCGTCACCGGCAACTGCAAGAGCGTGACCTCGAGCTACAACTCGGGCACGAACACCACGACCGGGACGTTCACGGTTTTTGCCAACCACTGGAACGCTTCCTATTTCACCTTCAGCAACTCCCACCGCGACGGGACGCCCACCGGCCCGGGCGGCATTACCAATCTCAAGTTGATGCGGCCGACGGCGCCAAATGCCACGACCTCATACAGCGCTACGGATCCGACGCCGTTCACTCCGCAGATGGAAGCCGCCATGGCGCATTTCAATGCCGTGCGGTTCCAGTATGTCGCCAACCAGCAAAAGGTGTGGACCGATCGCACTCCGCCCACCTACTTCAATCAGGCTGGCGGCACGGTGAGCGCGCCGCAATACGGTGTCGGCGGCAATTCCAGCAACGGCTGGTCCTGGGAATACAAGATCATGCTCTGCAATGAAAGCGGGCGCGATCTGATGATCAGCATTCCCACCGTAGCCGCGGGCAGCTCGCCCTCGGACACCACGAGCTACATCTACTACCTGGCAAACCTCTTCAAATACGGTTCCAACGGCTCCACGCCCTACACTCAAGCGACCGCAAACCCGGTCTACCCCCCGCTCAACCCCAATCTCCACGTCTATCTCGAGCTCGAAAACGAACTCTGGAATTTCGCCGGCGTCTTTGGGACCGACTACAACAACATCGACGCCCTCGTCCGCGCCGATGCCGCCGCCAATAACGCCGACTGGGCGATCATCAACTACGACAATAGCTCTACGCTGCAAAGCAATGGCACAGTCACGAATGCCAACACGCTGCACTACCGGAAAATCATCACCCGCCTCGTGGAGATCAGCAATATCTTCCGCAGCATCTTCGGCAATGCCGCCATGCCTTCGGGAAGCATCGATCCACAGGTCCGGCCGCTCTACGAGTGGCAGTACGCCAACTCCAATAACACCGCGAGCCTGGGCCTGACCTTCGCCGACATCTTCTTCAACAATGCCGACGGCCAGCAGCACTCCAGCGTCCCGCATCCAGTCAATTACTACTTCTGGGGCGGCGGCGGAGCTTCCTACTACGGGGCCGTGAATGGCGAAGGCCTCACGACGCTTCTGCCCGATCAGGATTTCGCCACGCCGACTGTGCCCACGGGTTATACCGTCAATCCAACGGGCGGCTCCTGGACCTTTACAGGGACAGCCGGCATTGCCCAGCCGAGCAGCGGCAGCGACATCCCGCCGGCGTACGCCGGCACGCAGGTCGGCTATGTGACCGATACCGGCTCGATGAAGGTGTCCGTGACGTTTCCCTCCTCCCAGACGTCTTCGCTCTATGCCGTTTCCTTCAAAGCCGTAAATCGCCTGCAAAACGGCGCCTCGGCCGCGGATAAGCAAAACATCCGTGTCTTCCTCGACGGCCAGACGGACATCACGGCCAAAACCTACAGCCAGGGAAATGGCTACACACCGCCCGCCTACAACACCGGCCAGCCCTGGAAGGCGCAAAACGTCGCCTGGACGTGGTCGAACTATTACTACACCCAGAGCTTCAACATCACTCCGGGCTCCACGCACACCATCACCATCCAGGGCGAAGGCAAATCCGGGGCGACTAATCAGACCGTGTTTCTCGGTGAAGTCCAGGTGACCAGCGTGGACGCCATTTTCGCCGGCGGCATCCCTGGAGGCGGCGAGGCGACGGGACAGCCGGTCGGCTCCAGCATTGTCGGCACCATGACGAATGAAGCCTCGTGGGCCATGGCTTATGGATTGCAAGAATTCGCCTACGAATCCGGCTGGTCGCTCGGTGGAGACGACGGTGGATCGTGGATCCAGCTCGACGCCAAGTACGGCGACTCCCGCACCCTCACGGCGCAGAAAACCTTCATGACCTACTTCTACCAGGCGGGCTGCGCTGTGGACATGTTTGGAACCTACGCGCAGTGGCCGAATTGGTCGGATTACTACGATCAGGATGGGATTCTGGACATCGGGACATTTCCCATCATTCAAGGCATCGACGCGATGGCCAACACTCTCGCGCCGGAGCCTACGAATGGCTCTGCCATTCCCGGAGCACTCGGAGTGGCCAGCGCCACGTTGGCCAATGCCGGCTCCATTTCCGGCGGCGCCATCAATGGCACAAATGGTTGGATCAGTTGGAACGTGATCGCGCCGATTTCAAATCACTATAACTTCGCCACTGACGCGACACCGGGCGCCTCTCTCTCGATCGACGTGGATGGCCTCTCCATCGGCACAGTCGCCAACTCGGCCAATGCCGCCATCGCCGCGCCCTCTGGAGCCTATCTCACCAAGGGCTTTCATGTGGTGAAGGTGCGCTCGACGAATGGTTCCTTTCACCTGACCCAGCTCATCGTCGGCGCCGGCCTGCCGCCGGCAGCTGGGAATGCCGTGGAAGTATTTGCCCTGGTGAATCAGCCGGCCAATTCCACTTCGGCAGCGCCTTCCGCCGTTCAGAGCGGACTCACGGCTTCCAACGTGACCTTCGGCGCGGGCTTGCAGGGAACCAACTACGGCGGTCTGCCGAAGATGACGGGATGTCTCCAGGCTGGCATCGTCAGTTCCGCCGCCACCAGCCTGGCCGATGCGAAGACCAAGAATTCCTATTTCACGTTTTCGCTGACGCCGACCTCGGGCAATACGCTCGCGCTGGGCTCCTTCCTCTATCATCTGTCGACGGACGACGGTTCACACCTCGTCTCTTCTGTCGGTTGGAGCACCGACGGAACGACTTTCGCCGACATCGCGACGACGGATGTCGCTGAAGCTTCCAACTCCATTCATGACGCCAGCGCAAATTTTGGCTCCGTCGCAGCCCTCCAGGGAACTGCCGCGACCGTCACGCTCCGCATTTACGTCTGGGGCATCGGCAGATATAACACCATCGGCTTTGGCGATACGAACTACAATGCGGCGGTGCTCAATGGCTCAGTCAGCGTGGTTGATGCCCAGGCTGCCGGCGACCTGACCGGGACTGCGCTCCCTTTGGTTGGCGCCAATATCGGTTCCAGCAGTTCGGGCGGAGCCACGGTGCGCCAGAGCGGCAACTGGTGGGTCACAGGCGCTGGCGCTGGCGTCACGGGAACGGCGGATAACATCCACATGGAAGGCCGCACGGCCGCCGGCAATTTCCAGATGCTCTGCCGAGTGCAATCGATCACCGGCGGCGCACCTACGCCGCGCGGCGGTCTCATGCTGCGCGAGACCTCCGCCGCCGGCTCCCGCTTCGTGATGGTCGCAGCCTCGGCCAATGCCGGCGGTCCCTATGTCTACGGCAGCCGCACGACGACGAATGGGACCGGAACAGAAACCACTGCATCCGGGAGCGGCAGCAGCTACAGCTTCCCAAATGCTTGGCTCATGCTGCAACGCATCGGCGACGTGGTTACCATCGCCACCTCCTCCGATGATGCCAACTGGACGCAAATCGGCACGGTCACTCTCTCAAGCCTCACATTTTCACTCGATGTCGGAGTCTACTGCTCGAACGGAAATCCGAGTGTGACTTCGCAGGCGGTGATCAGCAATTTCAGCATCATCCCGCTGCAAAGCGTCTATGAAGCCGAATCGCTCGCGGTCGCTGCCTTCACTGGCCCCGACTACCGAACCGTCACGGATCCCAATTATAGCAATGGCGCGGCCATCATCCTCGATTCCACCGCAGTCGGCAACACCATCACCTTCGTCGTGCCCTCCCTCCTCGCCGGGCCCTACGATGTCCATGTGGGCTACAAGGCCTTGAACACTCGCGGCACAGTCCAACTGGCCGTCGGCCGCGCGGACAACTTCGCCGGCACGCACGCCAATGTGGGGCCGGTGGTAGATCAGTATGCCGCCAATCAAGCCTTCCTCGACGTTGACCTGGGAACCTGGACGCCCGGCTCAACCAGCGACAAGTGGTTTCAATTCACTGTCACCGGGAAAAATGCCAGCAGCACGGGCTATACCGAGGTCATCGACTACATCAAATTAATCCCCCAGTAGGCTGTAAATTTCGGCGCAAACAAATCTGCGGCGCGCGATGTTTCATCGCGCGCCGCTTCTGTATTCGGACCGGAGGCAAGCGAATCGCATCACTCAACGTTGCACTGGCGCGTAAAAGTTCACTGCCCTATGGGCGGAAGATTTGAACCGTCCACGCCGGCGCCTTTTACGCAAGCCCCAGCCGCCATATAAGTTTTGTGGCAACCTCGGACTTTACCTGGAGGATTGCGAACCGCATGATTGCCAAACTTCACCTGAAGTTCGGCTTTTCGAAAGCCCTCGCGAAGCACTTCCAGTCGCTGCCATTTGAAAATGACAGGCCAGCCCCAAAAACCGCAAAACCAACGCCAACGTTTGCTTCCAAGTGTGATCGCATTTCTTTGCGCCCTTGCAATCGGTGTTGTCTGCGGCCGCCATTCCTTCATCGAGTCAGGAGAGCCCGACCGAATAGCAGTCCATGAATCTGCCGCTCCGGCGCCTGCCATCAGCGATTCGGGGAGCCCAACCGAACGCATGGAACGCTTGGCCAAGACTCTGGCAAAAGCAAGCGAGAGCGATGGGATCCGGCTCCGATACCAGTTTGCCGCAGGATTGAAACCGAATGAATGGCGCGAGGCCGTCGCAGCGGCATACGCGCACCCCAGTCTCAAATACTACGCCCAATCATTGCTCGCCTTCTGGGCAGAACGCGATTTCGGCGCCATGCGCGCCTGGTACGAGGGATTGTCGACGCAGATGAGCAAGGATTTGACTCCGGCGTTCATCACGGCTTTTACCACAGTCGATCCCGGTGGCGCGCTGAATTGGCTGGAAAACTCTTCACCCGAAGTGCGATCCGCGCTCATGAACCCTTCGTTGGTCACGACGCTGGCGCATTCCGTTGGTCTCCTCGAACCAGATCGTCTGGCGCGGATGTTAATGCCTGTCGGCGCCCAGGCTCCGAGGGAAGGGCCAGGGCAATTCAAGTCTCCGGAACTTGGCACGGAACTGAACACCCTTTTTAGCGAGCTAGCCAAAAGGCAACCAGCCGAATCCGCGGCGCGAGCCTTGGCGCTGCCTCCCGGCCGAATCCGAACCGAAGCAGTCGTTGCCGTCGCCAAGACCTGGGCGGAAACCGATCCCGAAGCGGCAAAAGCGTGGGCGGATCGTGTGCAAGACGCCGCGCTTGGCGAACAAGTGACTGCGGCTTGCGCCCTCGGAATGGCCGCAACGCGCCCCGAAGAAGCAATCGCGTGGATGAATTCACAACCGGCGACGGCAAATAAAACGGACAACATGCGTCAGATTTTTTCCCGCTGGGCGGATTTCGATCCGGAAGCCGCCCTTGCCTGGATCGACGCGCAACCCAAAGACGCCGGAATGGACGAATATCTAGGCGCCGCGTTGAACCCTAACCCCTTCGTCCACGGCAGGAAGGCGATGCAGCTCATCAGTGACCGTTTGGCCGCCGGCAAGTCCTTGGGCTTCGGAACGGCAATCGGATTGACCGGCTATACCTTTGCCATTCGGGAAGGACCGGATAGCGCTCTGGACATCGCCAGCGGCCCGCTGGCACAAGCGCCCGGCGACGTGGCCAGAGTAGTCTGGCAAGGGCTGGTGAGCGGCGCTGCTGAAACAGATCCCGAAAAAGCCGCGGCTTGGGCGGCTCGACAACCTGAAGGGTATATTCGAAGATCGGCGACGGACGCCATCGCCTCAAAATGGGAAATGTCGGATTTGCCTGGCGCGCTCACCTGGGCCAAAGGATTCCCGCGCAGCGAAGACTATGACAGTGCGCGAACTTCCATCGGCAACCTGGCGGCGGCGGATGATCTCCAAGGTTCCATCGAGATCATTAATGGTGTCACCGATCCGGAGGAAAAAACGAAGTGGCAACGCTCCGCCATCTTTCGCGCCTGGAAGTCAGACCGATCCGAAACGGAGGCGTGGGTGACGCAAACTGCAGCGCTCACCGCCGAGGAAAAAGCCACGGCTAAAGCGAATATCGCCCGCTGGGCAAAGGAGACGCGATGAAACGAGTGGCAATCTGTTCTCTGGCCGGACTGATTCTTGGCTATGTAGCAATGGCGATGCGCCCACGGTTTGGCCCTACGGAATTGTCGATCGCCACCCCTGCGCCCCAGAGCCCGGAGGCGTCCCACGTCGACAGAGGCGCAGCCTCCGAGCTCTCGACGATGGAGCTTCCCGGCGACGAACCCGCGCCGACCGTCGCAACGTATACCGAGGCGCTAGCGATCACCAATCCACTTCGTCGCAGCTATGCTTTGGATCGGTATTTCTCCCAGGCGACCGTTGAAAAGTACGCAGAAATTTTCGAACAAGTTCGCTCGAAGCCGAATCTTTTCTGGGACATTTATCAGCTCCTTTTCTATCACTGGGTGCAACGCGACCCGGCCGACGCCGCGAAACACGTCACCCAGCTGCCCCCTGGTAGTCAGCGGATCCAATCTTTATTTGTCCTGACGACCAGATGGGCGGCCAAGGACCCGGCAGCTCTTCGCGAATGGGCGATGAAGAACCTGGGAGATCCCGACGAAAGAGCATCGGCGCTGGCGAAGGTCACTCGAGCTACATTGCAGCCGGCAGCAGATACGCCGCACTCCCTGAAAGAGATCCTCGCCACCATGAGCGGGGCCAGCCGCAGCACGGCTCTGCAGAAGTATTTCCAAGAGAAAAAGGACGCCGAAGTTCCAGCCGCTTTGGACGAAGCCGTCGCCGCGCTCAAGCAGGATCGCGGGCAAATCGGGCGCGCTCTCCTCGATCGCCTCACCAAGCTCGACCCGGAAAAGGCTCTGGATTGGGTACGGAAACATAAGATGCGCATGCTATTGAACACCGACGAAACGACGGCCGCGGCAAATGCGATGGATGCCTTTGTCAAGCGGGACCCCACGGCAGCGCGAGGTTACGTGGAAAGTCTGCCGCCAGGCCAAAAAAACGCCCGGCTTTTCGATCGTTTCATTTTTGACCGGCTCACCACGGATCCAGACGCCGTTCCCTCTCTGGTGGAGGACGCGAAGCGGGTCAATCCCAACGAGACCATGGGCGAGACCTTGCGCGAATGGCTCCGCGTCAATCCAGAACTGGCCAGCGCGGAGCTCCGTCGCGAATTGAACGATTGTTTCTCCCCGGATGATGCCAATCGGCGCGCCTCGTTCGCAGAAAACGTCCTGCAGCCCTGGTCGCAGAAAGATCCCGCGGCCGTAGCGCAATTCTGCGCGTCGCTTCCAGCCGACATGCATTCACGGATATTTGGCAACCTTGCGACCGTATGGTGCGCGCAGGATCCAGAATCAGCGGTGCAATGGGCGAACGGCCTCCCGGCCGGCACCGCGCGAAATTCAGCCATGGCCGAATTCACCTATGCCTGGGCTCAACACGACACAACGCGCGTCACCACCTGGCTCAAGGCTCTCCCCGTTGACGCAGGGCGGACGAGCGCTGTGGAAGGCTTTGCCTGTGCCGCGATGAATTTGGATCCGGATTCAGCTCTGGCCTGGATTCGAACCATACCATCCGAAACGGATCGCAATCGCGTTCTGAGCAACGCCTTTGGCAGCTGGCGAAGAAAGGATGCGAAGACGGCGTTTCAATGGCTCGATTCCGGCCAGCTCAAAGACACCGAAGCCCAAGCGCTCAAGAGCCAGGACCGGTATCGCTAACTCTCCATCGCCCGCGCGATGGAGTGCCGCCACGTGTCGCTAAGCGTCGCCAGGGGCCACGTGATTTTGCTCCCATTTACCGTGATCGCCAGATCTGCCCCGCCTACAGTCCCGAGCCGCGCCACAGAAATCCCCCGCCAACTTGCCAGGGCCTCGACGGCCGCGGCGTTGCTGGCGGAAACACTGATCACGATGCGCGATTGCGTCTCGTTGAAGAGCGCCTGATCCACCCGCAGTCCGGTGTGTCGCAGGTCGACATGCGCGCCCAGCGGCTTTTCTTCATTTGCAATACAGCACTCGGCCAGCGCCACCGCCAGCCCGCCCTCCGAGCAATCATGCGCGCTCTTCACGAGCCGTGAGCGGATGAGCGCCATGACAGCTTCATGCAGCGCCTTCGCCTCCGAAAAATCCAACCTCGGCACGCGGCCATCCTTCCGGCCATGCACTGCCTTGACATAATGCGAGGCGCCCAGTTCATCCCCCAGCCCGCCGAGCAACAAAATAACATCCCCGCTCTGTTTGAAAGCCTGTGTCGTCACGTGGCGCTCGTCGGACACGAGACCGACCATACCCACCGTCGGCGTGGGATCCACCGAACCCTTGGGGTTCTGATTGTAGAGTGACACATTGCCGCCCGTCACTGGTGTGGAAAAGGCCCGGCAGCCTTCTGCCAGCCCTTCCACACACTCGCGCAGTTGCCAGAAATTCTCCGGATTGTACGGGTTGCCGAAGTTCAGGTTATCCGTCACGGCCAATGGAACCGCGCCGGAACACGTGAGATTCCGCGCCGCTTCGGCAATAGCGATCCGCGCGCCCTGCCGCGGATCGAGCGAGCAGTACAGCGCATTGCAATCGCTGGTCGCGGCTACGATTTTATTTGCCTCGCGAATGAGGAATACTGCCGCGTCCGATCCCGGCAGCACCATCGTGCCGGCTCGCACCATGTGATCGTATTGCCGATAGACCCACTGCTTCGAAGCAATGCTAGGATGCGCCAAAAGCGTCAGCAACGCGTCTCGACACGACTCCGCAGAATCTTCACCAAGGGTGTCCAGATCCAGTTCCGCAACCTCGGCGCGAGGCGTCGCTTCGCGATCGTAGAGCGGGCCGTCTTCGGCCAATTGCCGCGCAGGAATTTCCGCCGCGACTTCGCCTTCGTTGAGCACGCGCATCATCCCGTCATCCTTGACCACCCCGACTTCGGCATACGGCAGATCCCACTTCTCGAAAATCTCCTTCACCACATGCTCGTGCCCCTTCTTGACGATGATGAGCATGCGCTCCTGCGATTCGCTGAGCATCGTCTCGTAGGGCGTCATGCCCGTCTCGCGCTTCGGCACCTTGGCGAGATCGATTTCGACGCCAGTGCCGCCACGGCTCGCGGTTTCGCAAGTTGAGCAGGTCAAACCCGCAGCGCCCATGTCCTGGATGCCGGCCACCGCATCGGTCGCCAGCAATTCCAGACAAGCTTCGAGCAGCAGCTTTTCGCGGAAAGGATCGCCGACCTGCACGGCCGGCCGATCCTGTTTGGATTCCTCTGTGAGGTCGCGCGAGGCGAAGGCCGCGCCAGCCAGACCGTCGCGTCCCGTTTCGGCGCCGACATAAAAGACCGGATTGCCGATGCCCTTGGCGGCGCCGCGCGCGATCTGCTCATGCTTCAATACACCGAGACAGAAAACATTCACCAGCGGATTCCCTTCGTAGCTTTCGTCAAAATAGACTTCGCCGCCGATCGTCGGAATGCCGATGCAATTTCCATAATGAGCAATGCCCGAAACGACTCCGGCAAAAAGCCGGCGATTCGTCCGCACTGCCTCGCTGTCGCCGTGAATCGGCCCAAAACGCAGGGAATTCAGCGAAAACACGGGCCTCGCGCCCATGGTGAAAATATCGCGGATGATACCGCCCACCCCCGTCGCCGCACCCTGAAAGGGCTCTACCGCGCTCGGGTGATTGTGGCTCTCCATCTTGAAAGCCACCGCCCAGCCATCGCCAATGTCGATCACCCCGGCATTTTCCTCGCCTGCTTTCACGAGCACGCCCGGCCCTTCGGTCGGGAATTTCCGCAGTTCCTTACGCGAATTCTTATAGGAGCAATGCTCGCTCCACATTACCGAGAAGATTCCCAGCTCGGTGAAATTCGGTTCGCGGCCCAGGATCTCCTGGATGCGCTCGTACTCCTCGGGAGTGAGGCCGTGTTTGGCGATGATCTCAGGCGTGATGGCGGGCTCGGTCATGGAGCGGTCTATTGGAGAAAAAATATCGGTCGGGCGCGAGGGGAAAGTTTGCCGCTCCGGCTCGCGTCCCGTTTCGCCGAAGCTATCTTGAAATGACGTGGCGCTAGTCGGCTACGCCGCGATGCGCACGCCGAGCGTCTCCAGCACAGATTGGAAAAGCAGTCGGCCATCATTACTGCCGAGCCGCGGATCGCAGGCCCGCTCGGGATGCGGCATGAGGCCAAAGACATTGCGCGCACGATTGCAGATGCCGGCGATCGCTTCCGCCGAGCCGTTGGGATTCGCCGCCGGATCGAGGGCTCCGTTGCGGTTGCAATAGCGCAGGAGCACTTGCCGGTGACGATTGAGTTCGCGCAGCGTTTCGTCATCCGCCACATAGTTGCCTTCCCCGTGGGCGATGGGGATGCGGAGCACCTCGCCGGTCAGCGTCGCAGCCGTCCAGGGATTGCGAACATCCTCCACGCGCACCCGCACATGTTCGCAGATGAAATGCAACGACCGATTGCGCACCAGCGCGCCGGGCAGGAGCTGGGCTTCACAAAGGATTTGGAAACCGTTGCAAATGCCCATGATCAATTTTCCCTTCCCCGCTTCCTCCACGACCGAGCGCATCACTGGCGAAAACCGGGCGATGGCCCCGCAACGCAGATAGTCGCCGTAGGAAAAGCCGCCGGGCAAAATGACGAGGTCATACGCGGCGACAGAGTCCTGTTTGTGCCAGACATACTCGACGTCGACACCCATCGCCTGGAGCGTGAGGAAACAGTCCTGATCGCAATTGGATCCCGGGAAACGAATAACGGCGGCTTTCATCAAAGAGAGAACGAGCGAAAACGAGAGACGGAAGGTTTAGCGGGAAATCATCCGCTCCAGGCTGTTGAGGCGCTGTTGCTGATGATAGTCGTTGACGACAAGGATGGCGTGAATGACTCCGCCGATCCAAACCGTGACGATGGTGAGAAGGATGCTCAGGAAGAAACTGCCCACGCGGCCTGTCATGAGCACAGCGATAGGCGGACAAACCACGCAGAAGAAATAGCGTAGAGAATTCATGGCACGCCGAGCTTAGCTCGGCTCCGCCTCGATTTCGAGTTCGTAATCTTCGATGACCGGATTCGACAGCAGATCGCGGCAGATCTCGTGAAGCTTCTCCTGATCCGCGCCGTCGATTTCGATTTCCATGAATTTTCCGATGCGGACGGATTTCACCGAAGAAACGCCGTGATGGTGGATGGCGTCGCGAACGGCGACGCCCTGGGGATCCAGCACGCTTTTCTTTGGCATGACGATGACCTTGGCTTTCATAGAGCCCGGCAGAGTGAGGCGCGCCGGGGCAAAGTGCAACCCGGAGTTTTTTCAATCCACTCATTTTGGCAAACCGTGTCGTAATGCGCGCGCGCCTTGGCATCGGCCGCGACTCCAGGCAAAGTCCGCGGCATGAAAACCTCCCTATCCCTCGCGCTCGCGCTGGGCGCCGCCGCCATCTGCGCCGCCGGAACTTCGCGCGCGGGAGAACCCTATTCGTTTGAAAAAACGGCGGGCAATCTACCCAAGGCGGTAATCCCGCATCGCTATCAGATCCATCTGGAGCCAAACGTCGCCACTGGAAAAATCACTGGCCGGGAGACGATCTCCATTCAAGTACGCCAAAAGACAGACCGCATCGTCTTGGAAGCTGAAGGCCTGACGATCACCGAGGCGCGGCTGAAGCTCTTGAGGGCTCCACGACAAATCTCGACGCGCTATTCAATCAGCAAATTCACCCGGCTAACCTGCGGGTCGAGGCTGACAAGATCACGCAGACCGCCTCCCTCATCTCCGAATCCCCGCTGGAGTCAGGCGCCTATCAAGTAAAACTCTCCTGGACCGGCGCGCTCACGGAAGCCCCCGAAGGCCTATTCATCACACGTTACCAGGCCGGAACCGTGGAAAAACGCGCGCTCGTCAGCCAAATGGAACCTGCCGATGCCCGCCGCATGTTCCCCTGCTGGGATGAGCCAGCCTTTCGCGCGGAGTTCGAGTTGTCCGTCGTCGTGCCGGAAAAGGAGTTGGCCGTATCCAATATGCCGGTCGTACGAGAGGCCATCGTAAAGGAAGGCTGGAAGCAGGTCGACTTCGCGTCGACTCCTCCGATGGCCAGCTATCTCATGGCGCTCGCCTCGGGCGAGTTTGAGCATCTGGACGACGACGTCGACGGCATCCACCTGCGCGTCATCACGACGGAAGGCAAGATCGAGCAGGCCCGCTATGCGCTCGAGGCGACCAAGAAGATCCTGCCTTTTTACAATGAGTACTTCGGCGTTCGCTATCCCTTGCCGAAACTCGACCAGTTTAGCTTCCCCGGCTTTCCCGCCGGCGGCATGGAAAACTGGGGCTCCATCTTCTACGTCGACACGGCCTTTCTCTACGATCCCGCCTCCAGCTCGCCCAATACACAAGAGCGCGTCTTCGCCGTTGTGGCGCACGAACTCGCTCACCAGTGGTTTGGCGATCTCGTGACCATGGGCTGGTGGGACAATCTCTGGCTGAATGAAGGCTTCGCCTCCTGGATGGGCACGAAGGCTACGGATCACTTCAATCCCGACTGGAAGATCTGGCTGCGCGCGGCGTCTTCCCGGGAACGCGCCATGGCGCTCGATGCCCGCAGCACGACGCATCCCATCCAGCAACCGGTGCGCGATGCCCACCAGGCGGCCGATGTGTTCGACGAAATCACCTATGCAAAAGGCCAGTCCTTTCTGCGCATGCTCGAGTCCGATCTGGGAGAAGACCTGTTTCGCCAGGGCATCCGTCGCTATATGTCCGAGCACGCCTATGGCAATGCCACCACCGCAGACCTTTGGGCTGCGCTTGGAGCCGAGTCGCACAAGCCCGTGGCAGAGATGGCCGCCGACTGGACCGAACAGCCGGGCTTTCCCGTCGTGCTCTCAAATCAAACTTCCGAGCCCACGCCGCGCGTCACCTATCATCAGGAGCGTTTCACGATTCACCAGACCGATCCCAAGCCGCTCACCTGGCAGATCCCGCTGAGCTTCGCGCCACCGCAACATCAGCCGCGCAGCGTGCTTCTAGGGGCCGCGGAGCAGTCCTTCGACGCCCCGGCCGATGGCACGCCGGTCAAAGCCAATGTCGGCGCGGCCGGGTTCTACCGAGTCGCGTACGACCTCGCGAGCTTCCAAAAGCTGGCCCAGATCGCACCCACGCTGCCCGAAGCTGATCGGCTAAATCTTCTCACCGACGCTTGGGCGCTCATCGAAGCCGGGCGAATGCCCATCTCAGCCTGGCTCGACTTGGTATCCCAACTTGCCCCCGAAGAACAAAGCACTGCCGTATGGGATGATATCCTGCGTGTACTCTGGTTCGTCGACAGCGTGGAGTTGAGCCGTGAAAAGCGCGGGTCGGGCTTGGGCCAGACCGTGGCCTTCGAGACGTGGGCGAGATCGATCTTGCGTCCGGCTCTAGCCCGTCTCGGCTGGGGTTCCGGCGCAGAGCCGTCCATGCTCGTCGCCGATCTCCGCAACGAACTCATCGTCGCCCTTGGGAGTTGGGGAGAGGAATCAGTGCTCCAGGAAGCCCGCCGCCGGTTCGAAGCCTTTCTCACGAATCCGCAATCCACTCCGGCGGAACTGCGCAAGACTATCCTCTTCCTCGCCGGCCGCAACGCCAGTTCGGATGACTATACTCGCCTGCACGACCGTGCGCGGGCCGCCGATTCCACGGAAACCAAGATGCAATATTATGAAGCCCTGGCCGCCTGCCTCGACGAGCGCCTGGCCTCCCAAACCTTGCAGATTTCACTCACCGACGAACTGCCGCCGCCCCAGGCGACCAGGCTGGTGCAAAACGTCGCCTCACGCAGCGAGCAACCCGCCTTGGCCTGGGATTTCACCCGCAGGAATCTCGATGCCTTGCTGGCCAAACTCACTTCGATTGGCGCGGATCACTACGTGCCGAATCTCCTGCGGAATTTCTGCGACATGGAGCGCGCGGACGAATTGGAGCGCTTTGCGAAATCGAATCTCCCACCGGAGGCAGGCTACGCCGTCGCCAAGTCTGCCGACGAAATCCGTTTCAAGGCGGATTTCAAAACCAGGACGCTGCCCGAGCTGGATGCCTGGCTCGCCAAGCAGAAGAGATAACGCCGGCCGACGCGATTCTTGCTTGCCAGCGCCGTCGAGTGGCTCCAGCTTGCAGCCCGCTTTCAAGCGGCGTTAACTCAGCGGTAGAGTAGGCGCCTTACACGCGCTTTGTCGGGGGTTCGAATCCCTCACGCCGCACCATTTTCCTACTCTCCCAGGAAATGCCACCCTCGCCCATCTCAAGAATTTGGCCTTTCCCGGATCTCAGCCGAGGACATTGCGCCCTGGCGCTCGATCACATGCTTCGGAACTGACGAACCTCTAGCGGATGCCATCGCCTTCGCCGCAAAAGGGAACAGGCGGTGAATGGAGGAATTCCAGCGGAACCAATTCATCCAACGCAAACTCCGCAATCGTAGCGTAAAAGGCATCAATAGAAGCGAAAGAACGAGATGAATCCGGGTTTCATCACAATGCACTAGCAAGATTCTACCAACGCCTACGCAACATTATACCGATTGACGCCAAAAATGATCCAAATGTGAATATCTGCTATCCGCCCGCTATCAGGACGGCTAATAGCGCTCATCAATTATAATCAATCCCAAGACTTCTAGACGCTACAGGCTCCGGATGAACCTAACTCACTCGAGCTTCGTCGCTCGCCCTGATCGCGGCGAATTTCACGACGTCAAAATAGCAACCGCCCCGAAAGCTACCTCTTATTTTCGGCGGCTTTGACTTTCTTAGCGTATTTTTCAGGATCCTTTTTAAAATCTCTCACGCAGTCCTTGCAGCAAAGATATACCACCGTTCCGTCCGGCGCGCTCATCTTGATTCGGCTTTCCGTGCCCTCCCGGCTCATCATCCGAGACGGGACAAGCCTTCAGCGGATAGTCTTCTGAGAGATTCGAGTCTCGCAAATCGCCACGCCGGCTTGGAAAAACGCCAGCAGCGACAGCTGCAAAGCAAAAACGTACTAGTTTCATAGCACATCTGTATTCGAAATTTCCAGCGCTCGCAGATTTCTCGCGCTGCGCGAACGAACGAACTCTCACCACCGCGACGCGACAACGGTCGCATTGGCAAAATACGCCATCGACCGCGGCGCGCGTCCCTTCAGAAACGCTGTGCCGATGAGGCGAATGCGACATTCGCCCTCAGACGTAGATGCTAAGGGAGCACGTGCACAGACATCCCTACCTCTGCGCTATTGAAGAAGTGTTCCGCCATCGATCGAGGGAGACGCACACAGCCATGCGAAGCTCGGTGACCGGGCAAAACGCCTGCATGCAGGCCATATCCGCCCGTGAAACGCAGGAAAAACGGCATTTTTGCGCCACGGAAACTCGCGCCCTCGGGGGTGGCTTGCTTCGACGTATCGACGTTCGACTGAATTACATTTTCGCCATCATCCACAAAGTCGCCGTAGAGGTTTGATTGGTGATCCTTGTCTTTCTGGGTCACTTTATAGTCGCCCGGAGGCGTTTCGAATCCCTTTTTGCCACTGGAAATCGGACTTTCGCCCACAAGCGTGGCGCCCTTGTAAAAATAGGCCCTCTGGCGCGACAACGACACAACAATCATCGGTTCGCCATTCCCTGCCGCATCCCAAAATGTGCGCGAAGTCTCCGGCAGCGGCGGCAAAGCGGGTTGTGTCTGCGCAAAAGGCTTCAATGGGGCGAATGAAGAGCAACCGGCGAACGCCACGCTAGCAAGGAGAAGCAAAACTTTTTGGGAACGATGCATGAAGATGAACAAAATCAGTTGATTACTCGCTGTAAATGGTTTTTGTGATAAAAGCTATCGGCGATCGAAACAGTTTATGTTGCAACCGCCGAATACTAGGGGCATGTTGGCGAATCGCTTCAGGCGGGCGCCGAGTTTTTTTGGCAGTGGGCGAGGCGCGAAAAATAGATGATATACATTTATTATTCAGCTATCCAAAGCAGTGCCTCGCCGCCAAATAACTCGGTCCCGTCGAAATGGTTTCGGACAACATTCCGAATGCACACGCACACACACCAACGCACTAAAATTCAATTATGACACAATCCCGCATTGCACATCTCAAAGAGATGGTAGTCCTCGAGCAGCACCGCGAAGCCCTTCAGCGCCAGATCGACGACGTCGTCAATAAGCTCATTGGCATCCGCAACTCGATCTCCAGCAAGACTAGCTCGGCTCTTAGCCTTTCCGCGGCGTCCTCGCCCAAGAAGGTCGGCCGTCCGGCCAAAGGCGCTAAGGCTGCTCCGGCCGCTCCGGTGAAAGCCATCAAGACCGGCAAATCGGGCCGCGTGGGCCGCGGCGTGCTCAAGGAACAGATCTTTTCCGCTCTGCAGTCGGCCGGTTCGGCGGGAGTCTATGTGAAGGAGCTCGCCCAGTCGCTCAATATGAAGCCAGTCAACATTCACGCCTGGTTCCACGCCGCCGTGAAGCGTTACCCCAATGTTCACCGCATCGACGGCGGCCACTACCGTCTGAACGGCTCGAGCAAAGGCGCCGACAAGAAGTCCGTGGAAAAGAAGGCTGACAAGAAATCCACATCGGCGGCGCGCAAAGCGGTTCCCGCCAAGACTAGCTCCGGTCGCAGCCCCCGCGGCGAACTCACCAGCCGCGTCCTGGCAGCGCTCGAAAACGCCGGTTCCGCGGGCATTTCCCTCACGGATCTCTCCGAAGAGCTCGGTATTCCCTACAAACACATCTCGGTGTGGTTCTCGACGACGGGCAAAAAGAATTCCCGCGTCAAGCGTGTCTCCCGAGGCCAGTATCGCCTCGCCTAGCCAACGAAGGCGCGCTCGAAAGATCGCTTTTGGCGGAGTTTGGGAGATCGCTAAATAGATTTTCCGGCCGTCGCCTCCTGGCAAGTTACGCCCCATCGCTCAGGGACACATTCTGTCCACAGCAAGGCTACCATTTATCCAATGGTAGCCTTGTTTTTTAATAGCGATACGGCTCCGCCAGCGTGAAAGCGTTCCGGATGTGGTTGCATTGCGGCTCGTCTCCGTCAGCAACGAGTACCTCGACGATATCGAAGCGGATTGGCACATCACGCTTTTTGAGCAGTTGCAGCCACTGCATGGCGCCACGGCTCAGAAGCTTTTGTTTCTGCGGAGTCACCGCCTCGGCCGGTCGCCCCATCGCCAGGCTGCGCCGTGTCTTGACCTCGACGAAAACCAGCGTGTCGCAAGATTTATCGCGGCAGACGATATCCACTTCGCCGCCTGAAGGACCGCGAAAGTTGCGGTAGAGCACTTTGCATCCATGCCGCTGCAGATATCTGGCCGCCAGCCGCTCCCCTTCCCTCCCCAAAGCGCGTTCGGCATTTTCGGGAACCTCTGCGTCGCTGCTCGGCAGGCAGGATCGCATATAGAGCCAAACTACCCGCATCCGTTGGGAAATCGGTCCCTCTCCCTGCCGGAGCAAGCCGAAGACGCTGCGCCAATTCACCATATGAAGAGAGGCTGAAGACCGAATTGCTGCTGGCGAAGCATCGAGGCCAGCCTCTTATCGCTTTTATCCCAGCGGGAGCAACAGTTGTTTCACCGGAAGAAACGTGCGCCGATGGATGGGACAAGGCCCATGTTTCTCCAACCGTTCCAAGTGCAGCCGAGTGCCGTAGCCTTTGTGCTGCGCAAATCCGTATTCGGGATACTTGGTTTCCATCTCGTGCATGTGCCGGTCTCGCGAAACCTTGGCCACGATGCTCGCCGCAGCGATGCTGAGGCTGAGCGCATCGCCGTCCACCAGCGCTGTGCTTGGCAACGGAAAAGGCCGCACCGGCAAGCCATCGATCAAGGCGTGATCCGCCGCAGCCGCCAGCGTAGCGACCGCCCGCCGCATGGCCTCGTGCGTGGCGCGTAGAATGTTGATGCGATCGATTTCCTCGTGATCGCACATGGCCACGCTCCAACTAATATCGGCCCGCACTGTGAGCTCGGCATAAAGCTCCTCGCGCACTTTTGCGCTGAGCTGTTTCGAATCGTTCAGCACCCTGTGCCGAAACTTCGGCGGCAGGATAACTGCCGCCGCCACCACGGGACCGGCGAGCGGGCCTCTCCCCGCTTCATCAATTCCGGCGATCTTGCTGAATCCGGCGGCGTGCAACACCTTCTCGTGGCGCATGCTGCACTTCATAAGATGGGGCTCCCGCCGTCTCTCATAAAATGGTGCTCACGCCCGCCGACAGCGGAGAAAAACGGCGTCTTAGACGGCCTTCTCGCGCACCGCCATGGCCTGCTTGCCCTTGCGGTCGCGGAGATAATTGAGCTTAGAGCGGCGGGCCGTTCCGGCAGTTTCCACCTCGATCTTCGCGATCCGCGGCGAATGCAGCGGGAAAACGCGCTCCACGCCTTCGCCGTAGGAGATGCGGCGCACGGTGAAAGTCTGGTTCAGGCTGATGCCCTTGCGGCCGATGACGATGCCCGTGAAAATCTGGATACGCTCCTTATCGCCCTCGACAACGCGAGTGTGGACGCGGACGCTGTCCCCCACGTTGAAATTTGCCTCCTTCTTCAGTTGCTCCTGCTCAATTTTGGCGATGATGGTAGACATACGAAAAATGCGATTTGGTGAAAGGGCGAAGACTGATAGCGGGTTTTCCACCCAGCGCAACGAGAATTTAACCAGAATGATCGACTTATATAGCGACACCTACTTCATGGGCGAGGCTCTCCGCCAGGCGCGCCGGGCCTGGGACCAGGAGGAAGCGCCCATCGGCGCGGTTATTGTCCGGGAGGGCGCCATCATCGCCCGCGCCTTCAACCAGGTGGAAACGCTCAAGGACGCCACCGCCCATGCAGAGATGCTGGCCATCACCCAGGCGGAAAGTGTGCTCGACGACTGGCGGCTGACCGAATGCGACCTCTACGTGACCAAGGAGCCGTGCTGCATGTGCGCAGGCGCCATCGTGCACGTTCGCCTTCGGCGGGTCGTTTTCGGCTGCCTTTCGGCCAAGGATGGCGCCGGCGGCAGCGTGCTCAATATCCTCCAGCACCCGCAGCTCAATCATCGCTGCGAGGTCACGCATGGGATTCGCCACGAGGAATGCGCGCAGCTGCTGCAGGAATTTTTCCGAGCCCGCCGCGCGAAGTCGAAAAGCGAGAGCGTGGAGTGATCGCCATGGAGGGGCGGTTTCCAACCGCCCCGGCACGCCCCGGCCCTCATGTGAATCTACCGCCGGCGCCCTCCGCCGGCCTGCCCCGCTGCAGCCGGCGGCCCGGAAGGCCCGTTCGGCCCGCTCTGCGAATCGTCGCCGCCCTCCCCGGCAGCATCCGGCGGCGGCGGGCAGACTTCCTCACGGCTCAGGGCGCCGTCGTGATCCATGTCCAGCGTCTGGAGGGATCGCGAGGCATTGGCAATTTCGCTCGCTGAAAGCTCACCGTCGCCGTTTGTGTCCAGCGCCATCATCAGGGGCGACGGCGGCGGCTGAGGATGATTCGCCGGACGCGGCTGCTGCGGCTGTTGGCCGGGTCCGCCGCCCCCAGGGCCGCCTCCGCCATTCTGCGTGCGATTGCCGCCTCCCGGCGGCGGAGGAGGCGGCGGCATGCGCAGTTCCTCACGGGAGATTTTGCCGTCGTGATTGCGGTCCAGGACCAACAACGACTGCGCGGCCTTGGCAATCTCGTCGGCGGAGAGTTCCCCGTCATGGTCCAGATCGAGCGCCCAAAGGATCGGCGAAGGCGGTGGCGGCGGGCGACGCGGCGGCGGTCCGCCGGATCCCGGACCTTGCGCCAGCGCCTGGCTCATGGAGAGAAGCAGCGATCCTGCGGGAATGAGGAGGGAAGGATATTTCATGGAATAAAGAGCTTCGGGTGATGGTTCACGGAAGAAGTTTTCTCACCTCGGGGTTTCGCCATTATGTTCCCGGATGCCGAAAATTGTTAAGAGAGGGTAAAAGTGCTCTCCCACTCCCAACCTCTCTTTCATCATGCCTCGCGTGCAGCCCACTCCCTCTGCCGACCCGCCGCGCCTCCTCGTCATCGATGACGATCGGAAGCTCTGCCGGCTCATCGCCGATTACCTCGGCGGCCTCGGCTACCAGGTCTCCGCGGCGCACACCGGTCCCGAGGGCGTCGACCGAACGAGGGAGGAAAAATGGGATGCCGTGATCCTCGACGTAATGCTTCCGGGCATGGACGGATTCGAAGTGCTCAAGCAGATCCGCAAGACTTCCAACGTGCCCGTCCTCATGCTTACGGCGCGCGGCGATGAGGCGGACCGCATCGTGGGGCTGGAAATCGGCGCCGACGACTATCTTCCCAAAACCTTTTCCACACGAGAGCTCCTGGCGCGCCTGCGCGCCGTGATGCGCCGCTCCCAGCCTCGCATCGATCATGCTGAAGCCGCCGCGCCAGCCGAGATCGTCATTGGCCCGCTCCACATCCGTCCGGCCTCGCGCACCGCGGCGCTCGGCGACCAGCCGCTCGTGCTCACCCCGGTGGAGTTTGAATTGCTTCTCAGCCTCGCCAAGGCCAAAGGCCGCGTGAAAACGCGCGACCACCTGCTCGAGGAGATCCGCGATCGCGAATACGAAGTCTTCGACCGGTCGATCGATGTCCATATCTCGCTGCTCCGAAAAAAGCTGGGGGACGACGCCAAGACGCCGCGCTTCATCCGCACAGTGCGCGCGGCCGGCTACATGCTCATCGACCCCAACGCGGACTTTGCTTGACCCCGAATCTGCCTGTGCCGCGCCGTTTCCCTCTCTTTGCCAAAATCCTCGGCTGGTTCGCGCTCAATCTCGCGCTGCTTGGAGCCGTCGGCTGGCTGCTGCTCACCCAGCAATTGCGCATGGGATTCGATTCCCTGCTCGCGGGACGCGCCGGCGATCGCCTCCGCTCTTTTGCCGAATTGGCCGCGCGGGAACTGAACGAAAACCCACGGGAAAAATGGGACGCCGTGCTCGCGAAATTCGAGAGCGCGTATCCGGTCGGCTTGTGTCTGTTTGGCCGCGACAATCGCCAGATCGCCGGCGAAAAGCTGACGCTCCCGCCGGAAGTCGCGACACGCCTGGCGCAACTGCCCCTGCCTCCCGCGCCCAGACCTCCGCCTCCGCGCGGCGGCGGACCTGAGCAAGGGCCGCCCGGCTTCCCGCCGCCGCCGCGCGGCGAGGAAGGCGGTCCTGAAGTCGCTGGTCCGCCGCCCCCCGATGAGCGATTCGGCCCTCCCGAGGATCATCGACCCCAGCCGCGCGCCACCGACTCCGCGTGGCCTTTCCAGGCGCCGCCGCCACGGCCGCGGCCGGCCATCCTCAAGCCCGACATCAAGGGCCTCATCCGCGCCGGCTCACCCCCACGCTACTGGCTTCTCATCCATACACCGCTCGAGCGCACGTCCGGCGATGGCCCATATGCGCTCGTGGTGGTCTCAAAAAATCTGAGCGGTGGCGGGCTCATCTTCGACTTCATGCCGCTGCTCTGGGCTGGCCTAGGCGTGATTGTCCTCTCGGTGCTCTTCTGGATTCCGCTCGTGCGCAGCATCACCCGCAGCATCGCGGCGATGCGCGACGCGACCGCCTCCATCGCCGAGGGACGCTTCGAGGCGCGGGTCGACGAACGCCGCCGCGACGAGCTGGGCGCCCTGGGAGCCTCGATCAATGCCATGAGCCTGCGTCTATCCGGATTCTTGCAAGGACAGCGGCGCTTTCTCAGCGACGTCGCGCACGAACTCTGCGCCCCCCTCTCGCGCCTCCAACTCGCGCTCGGCATTCTGGAATCCGGCGGCGGCAAGGCTGATCCGGAACGGATCGCCGACCTGAGGGAAGAAGTGGATCACATGGCCGGCTTGGTAAATGAGCTGCTGCTCTTTTCCCGCGCCGCCATCAGCGGCTCACAAACTAAACTCCGCCCCTGCGCCGTGCGCGATCTCCTCGATCTCACCGTGCGGCGCGAGTCGCCATCGGGCGATCAGCTTGAAATCTCCGCCGATGCCGGGCTTTCCGTGATGGCAGATCCGGATCTCCTCCAACGGGCCGTGGGAAATCTCGTGCGCAATGCCCTCCGCTATGCGGGTGAGGCCGGTCCCATCCTCGTTTCCGCCGCCCGCGATGGCGGCCAGGTGCGCATCGACGTCGCCGACCACGGACCAGGCGTGCCGCCGGATCTCCTGGCCAAAGTGTTCGATCCCTTCTTCCGCGTCGATGCATCGCGCACCCGCGACACCGGCGGCGTCGGGCTCGGATTGGCCATCGCCCGCACCAGCGTGGATGCGTGCGGCGGCAAAATCGCCGCGCGCAATCTCCAGCCGATGGGCTTTTGCGTGAGCATCTGGCTCCAGCCCGCGTAGCAGGCGTCCCTCGTTGGACTATCCTGCGCGGCAGCGGCAAGGCACATTGGCCTATTCCCCCAGCGTGCGACGGCAGAGGTAGACGCAACTTCCCAGCCGCTTTCCAGGGCGAACGGCGCCAGCAGCAGTTCCTTTGGAAACTCGGAACTCGCTGGCGCGTGTTAAATAATCAAATCGGCGATCAGGACTTCTTCCGGCGGAAACGCCCCAGTCCAAGCAGGCTGCCGCCGCCCGCCAAGAGCGCGAGCGAGCCCGGTTCCGGCGCTGCCTGCACCGATTGCGGCGCCGTCACCACCGTGAGGGTCACCTGGCCGGGAACCTGATTGTAATTGATCCTGAACGTGTCCGCGCCGATCGCGAGGACCGATCCATCCGCTTCGCCAGCGAAATTGCCGGTGATGGTTCCACCACCGATGAGCTGAACGATCGGGAACACCTGACCCACGGTAATATTCGGCGTGCCGCCGGTTCCCTGGTCGTCAAACGAGATGGGATACAAGCCATTGCCCAACAACAAGGATCCACTCGTGTCCTTGAGCATCGAGAACAGGCCCGACGAAATATTGACCTGGAAATTGAAGGCCGATTCCAGATCGAGCACGAGCCCATTTACCGTAAATGTGCCGGTGCTCGACGAGGAGCCGGCGCGAATCACGGCCGAGCCGGCGCTTCCCGTATTATCGCCCAAAGTCACTGCCGTATTCACCGTGCCCGTGCCGGCCAGCGTCGAATGGGTGACAACGACTCCCGTGCCGCCCAGTGTGCTATTCACTTCCAGCGTGCCGCCACTCACGACCGTACTGCCCGTATAGGAAGCCGCGGAGCGCAGCGTGACTTTCCCCGTGCCATTCACGGTCAAGCCCGATCCCGCGGAGGTTTCCGTCACGGCGCCGACGCTGATGTCTTCGGCACTCGAGTAGACCGTGTTGCCAGAAATTCCCGGGCTGAGTGTCGCATTTCCATTCAGCGCCAGAGACGTAAAGGAGGCAGTCTGTCGATTGCCACTCGTTGAAACCACACCAAGCGTCTGGTTGGCCGAAAGGGTAAGCGCCCCGAGACCGATCGTCGTTCCCGCCGCTCCGGAGACGTTGACGTACGCCTTTCCGGTCCCAACCATGCTCACGTTGTTGCCCAGGGTCGTGTTGAGACCCGAGTTATTTACGACGTTCAACGTAGAGTACGTGCCCGTCTGTCCGATGGGGTTCGTCCCGCCGGTCAGGACCACATTGGCCGTGCCGAGCGGGCTTCCCGAGGTGCCGGAAGTGGTGACGACTGCCTTGGCCGCCGAGCCGAGCGTGACCGTGCCGGACAACGCCGAATTGACGTTGAAACGAACGCCATCCGTTGAACCTGCATCCGGAACATTCGCTCCCGGATAGTTATTGATCGTGATATTGGCATTCGTTCCCGTAATGGCGCCGGTAAAATTAAGGCGATTCGTGCCATTCGGCCCGGTGGGATCGTACTCGTCGATCGCAACGCTCGCGCCCGAGGCGACCGCAACTGTATTGGAGAGCGTTTCGCTATTCGATCCCGAGGCGAGGATCGCGCCGTTGCCCAGAGTCATGGCGTTCGCGGTGGTTCCCCCTCCGGAACTGACGACCAGCGTGCTGCCGGCATTGTTAACCGTGATCGGGCCAGTTCCAGCCGCCGTCGTCGTGAGCAAAGTCACAGCGCCGCCATTCACATTGAATCCACCGGTAAAGGTGTTTGCTCCGGCGAGAGCCAACTCGCCCGAACCCGTCTTGTTGAGAACGCCGTTCGCGCCGTTGTAGTTGGCGATAACGCCGCCATAGGTCAGCACCGTACCCGAGACGACATTGATCGTCGCTCCAGCGCCAACGCCGATGCCGCGATTGCCATTCAGCGTAAAGCTCGCGGTCGTAGCCAGCGTGCCACCGCTTGCGATGATGATCGAATTCGGCGTGGCCACACCTGGGAAAACGCCGAGCGAACCGGCGTCGTTTCCATAAGCCGCATCCGAAGAGATCACGAGCGTGCCCGCATTGATCACCGCGGGGCCGCTGAAGGTATTCGGGCCATTCAGGGTCACACTGCCAGCGCCGTTCAAAGTCACGCCGCCTGGACCGCTGATGTTGGCGGTCGACGAACTATTGAAGGTGTAGGGGACCGAGCTATTCGAGAACAGCATCCCGTAGGTTGGGCTGACCGTCGAAGTCAGCGTGACATTCGTGTGAGCGCCCGAGTCATTGAAGACGGCCGCGTAATTGTCGCTATAGAGACTGCCGTTGGCGCCACTCCAGTTTCCGTCTGTATAGTTCCAGTTGCCATTGCCCACGCCAGACCAGGTCACGCTCGGCGGCAATACATTCAGGATGAGCGCCGTCGGCGTCTGCTGGATCGTATAGGTGATATTCGCGCCCAGATTGCCAAAGCCCGCCCCGCCGGGATTCACGGTGAAACTCGCCGAACCCGTAAAGCCCGTGCTGTTCAGCAAAGTGTAGCTTCCCAGGGCCGGAGTCGTGGGGAAGTTGATGTTGAAAGTCTCCGTCCCGCTGAGCGCCACTTTTCCAAGTACATTGACGATGTCATTGGACGCCGTCGTGACATCGAAATTCAGGATCGCGCCACTGTTGATCGTTAAGGCGCCCAAGGTGATCGCGCCGATTCCCGTTCCCGACGGAATCAGCGTTCCGCTTAGGGTTTCTCCGCCAGTGCTGCCAAAAGTTCCGGTTCCTTGTTGAATCGCTCCCGAGGCAATGGTGACCGCGCCCGCGATCGAGCCCGTCCCGTCCAAGGTCGACCCGCTGGCGATGGTCACGGACGCATTGCCGGTGGCGGATCCGCTCGGATTTGTCACGAGCAGCGTGCTGTTGCCCGAAACCGAGACAGCGCCGGTAAAATTCGGAGATGCATTGGTCAGCGTGAGCGTGCCGCCGTTATTGTGCGTCAGCGTGCCATTGCCCGAGAATTGCCCGTTGAAAGTGGTCGGATTCGAAATGCTGAAGTTCGTGCCGGTCAGCGAAATGATGCTCGAGGAAACACTTGTGACCGCAGGAAGCGTCTGCGAGGCGTTTTTGAAATTAACCGTCGCGTTGGCCCCGAGATTCAGGGTCGTGCCCGCCGCGATTGAGCCGCCGGAATTGATCGTCAACACGCCGCCGGAATTGACGTTCAGTTGCGACGTCGTGAGCGTGCTGTTGGCCACCAACGTTCCGTTGTTGATATCGATCTTCGCCGTCGAAGCATAAGCGGCGTTAGCCGTCAGCGTGCCGCCATTGACCGTCGTCACCGGCGTCGTGACCGGAACACTGAAGGTGTCGTTCGCCGCGCCCTGCTGCGTCACATTTGTCGCCACCGCCACCGAGCCTGTGCCGCTGATGACGTAGTTCGCCGTCTGCCCGTTGAAGAGCACGGACGTGGGCGTGACCGCAGTATTCAGCGTGACGGCCGAATGCGCCGGAGTAATATCGCCAAACACTACGTTGTCCGGATTGAAATACTTCGTCGTGGAGCCAGTCCACACGTTGGACCCTCCCGAGCCCGACACCCAAGTGTTGTTTCCCGAGCTGCCGGCCCACGTCAGAATCGGGCTGCCAGCCGTCACCGTAAGGACCAGGCTGCTGCCGGTTATTCCGACCGCATAGTTAAAAGCATTGCTTCCGTTGACAGTGAAGGTCTCGCCGTTTGGATTTGTGATCAGCGCCGCGCTTCCCGCGGTCAGCAAATTGTAGGTTCCGATGCCAAAACCCGACAAGGCATTGATGTTGATGACGTCCGGGACCGTGCCATCGCCTTTGATCGTGATCGTCCCGCTATTGCTCACGAGCACGAGATCGCCCGCGCCAGGCGTACCCAAGGCGCCGAGATTGTAATTGAAGGTGGCGCCAGCGTTGATCGTCAGGTTATTCCGGATCGTCAGCGTATTCGTGGTTGTCGGCGACATCGCCGGGGCCAGGATGCCCGTCGAATTGATGGTGACCGCGCCATTAATCGTGCCGTTGCCGCCCAAGGCGCCCGACAGCGTGCCATTGCCCACCGTCACCGCGCCGGCCAAAGATCCCGCGCCGTGGTTGCCCGTGCCTGTGCCAATCAAAAGCTTGCCGCCGAGAATGCTGGTCGCGCCGGTGAAGGTGTTTGCCGCGCTCAGGGTTTGTGTTCCCGAGCCGACTTTCACCAGGCCTCCCCCGCTGCCTGAGATGACGCCCGTATAGGCGACGGAAAGGTTGTTGGCGCCGATGGTCAGGGCGCCGCTGTTGAGATTTTTCAGACCGACATTGCCTTCAATGGAACCAAATGCCTGGCTCGTCGAATTCAGGTCCAGAGCGACACTGTTATTGTTCGGAGTCACCGGGTAGCCGGGGAGATCCTGGACCGTGTTGAGGATCACCTCTGAAGTCGCCGGCACCTGATTCGGCGCGTTCATTATGATTTTATTGACCGCGTTGCTCGAGCCTGCCCCTGCGGCGCCGTCCAAATAACTAAACAGGAAGCTGGTTGGCCCCTGGTAATTGTCACTCGAGCCGCCGCCCGTTCCCGAGGTATTGGAGAGCAAGATGGTGGCGGGACCGACCGGCGCTCCGTCTGCGCGGGCAAAGTAGGTGAATCCACCGACGCCTGTAATCAAATTGCTTACCGTCGTCGTATTGCCGCCCGTATAGGAAAGAATGCCGCCCTGTGTGCCCACCGTCCACGTCGAGCCGCTGAAAATGGTGCCCGCGTAGGTCCGCAGTTCGCCGCCATTGAAATTCACCACATTCGACGCTCCCAATTGCCCCACGGCATTGATCAAAAGCACGCCCTCATTGATCGTCACCGGTCCGGTAAACGAATTGACGGGCTTGTTGTTTTGGACATTGCCGTCGCTGAGATCGAGGATGCCCGGCCCAGACTTCGTCAAACCGACCGATTGGCTGCCATTGTCGGCGATGTTAGCCGAAATCATCAGGTTGCTATCCGTATAGACCACCAGATCCGGAGTGCCGATTTCGGCTGTGATGACGCCAATATTGCCCTGGTAACCCGGCTGGCTGGTGGCCGCATTGTAGCCAAATATATTCCCGATGATGGCCATGTTCGGGATATTCGAGTGGTTGTTGAAGTACCCCACGCCGGTCGCGCCACTGGAAATGATGCCTCCGGAACCGATCGTCAGCGTAATATCTGTGGCATAGAGACCGTAGCCAAAAGTGATCCCGTTGTAGTAGGTGCCGCCAGAGCCGGTATTCGTCGGAGTCGTCGGGACACCCGTCAGCCCGCTGAAGGCGCTGCCGCCCGTCATATACAGCGAATTGATCGTGGCCGACGCCTGAATTTCCGCGCTGAATTGGCCGGAAGCGCTGGCGTCGTACTTCACATTGTTCACCGGCTGCATCGGGTTATTCACCCCCGCGGTTGAATTGGCGCCGGTCAACTGCGTGTACGCCGTGTACGGCACGACGTTGTCTCCGCTAAGGGTGGCAAAATTCAGATTTCCGCCCGCAGAGCTTCCCGTGAAGGCCCAGCCGCCGATGATGCCATTCGTCAGCCCGCCACCCGCCTGATTGGACAAGCCTGGGAGACTGACATTGGCTCCCGAACCAACGTCGAAGAGCACGGTCCCGCCCACGGACCGATTCAGACTGGGGATCCCTTCGTCCGACCCAAAGGTGAGCGTCGAACCCGAACCGGTCACGGACACGATCGTGGCGCCGGACAGAACATTGAGCGTCCCGGTTGTCTGGCTCGTGTTATTTCCGACCAAAGTGATGATGCCGCCGTGGCTATTGATCGAGGCCGTCGACGCGAGACGCGTGTTCGAATTACTGCCCGTGTTATCGAGTGTGAGCGTCGTGCCGGCGCCGAGGTTGATGTTCTGGCTGGCCAGCGCTCCTGCGCCGCTCAATGTCAGCGAGCCGGTAAAGACCGTGGTGTCGCCAGTGTAGGTGTTGGCCGCGGTGAAGTTGACATCGCCGAAACCGGCTAAAGTCAGGCTGTTCGCTCCCGACGACGATCCGATCACGCCGCTTACCACGAAGGCATTCGAGCTATCGTTTGTCCAGATTTGGGAAGCGCCCAACTGCACGGCCGAACTGATCGTGACATTCGCCCCCGCCGCAGCAGCGCTGTCCGTAATACCGCCCGCCCCGATGGCGAGGGTATTGGCGCCTCCAATCGAGACGGCGGTAGTCGCAGCCGGGGTGAAGTTCACGCTGTTGACCGAGAAATTCTGACCCAAAACCGACGTAAGGGTCTGAGCGCCCGTGCCCGCAAAATAGACATCGTCATTCACGCCGGGCACGCCAGCCGTCGCTTGATTGGTCGATCCGGAAGACGACCAGTTGGTGCCGCCCGATCCGCTGGTCACATTCCACGCATTCGAAGCGTTATCGCCATACCAGTAATAGTTGGCGGCGCGAGAGAGAGTCGCGATCGCCGTGATCGCAAACAGCGCGCTGGCGCAGGCGGCGAGAGGAGACCGGCGGGAGCCTGTGGGGGCGGAAGCCGGGCGGCGGCGGCGGGCTTTATGTAGAGACTTCATATGCGGGCGGATTCTTTAAAGCGCTGCGGTGAAGGGGATGGTTACTGGGCGAGGCTGACACGCAACCGGGCGAAGAGATTGCCGGCGCCAGTGGCCGAAGCGTTCATTCGGAGGGTCACATTTTGCGTCACGCCATCTCCCGTCGGAGTGATGGCAACGATGGTGGACGGCTGAGTCGTCCAATTGCTGGGTGAAAACGAGGGCGTGGTCTCGAGCGAATAGGTGAGGCCGGCGCCCGCGGAATTGATGAGTTGGCGGAAGGTGAACTGGATGTAAGTCGCGCCGGCGCTGCCGTTGGCGATCGACATCTGCGGCACGCACAGACGATTCGCGTCCACCGTGTTCGGGCTGAGGTTTCCGGCGTATTTCCAGAGATTCGACACCCCATCATTGGCCGGGCTGGCCGAGGGATCCGCCAGCGCCGTCACCGGACCGCTCACCGCCGCCTGGGCAGTGTAGAGCCCATTCTGCGACAGCCAGTCATACCACTGCTCCTGCACCGTGCTGCTCGGGATGATGTTGATTTCGATGCCGCTGACCATTGGTGTGCCAACCGCTCCAGGAGTGAAGGCAACGGTGACGTTTCCGTTGGCATCGCCGACCGCGTTAAAGGGCTCTTCGATGGCAATGTTAGACCCGCCGCTGAGCGCGTAGATGTCGTAGTTGGTGAGGACCTGCATCCCGTTGATCGTCACGTTGAATTGCCGCTGTCCCGATCCGCTCGATTGTGTGTCGCAGAAATGCAGACGCACGGAATACGAGGCTCCGGCGTTCATGCCCGGGAAGACGTAGCTGAAAGTTCCCGTGCGGCTGTTTTTATAGACAGCCGAAGACGCTGGATTCGTCACCCCGGAGGTCGTGATGCTGTTGGAGGTCGTGCGGACCGAGCCGCCGGAGAAATATTTGTCCGAAAGGAATTTCCCCGAATTCGAGCTGCCCCCCGCTGCAATGGCGATGACGTTGGACGTCACGCCAAAGGTTTGAATGCGGTCCGTGCCGACGAAAACCTTGCCCTTCGCGGACGAGACCTCGTTATATTTTCCACCCGGGTGGAGCGTTCCCGCCGCCGAGCGGAACAGCGTCTGGATCGGGCTGGACGCTGCATTCGTCGCGACCAGATACGGCTTGGTGTTTTGCAGGCCGCTGCCGCGATAGACGCCGACGCCCGTGTCCAAATTCCACGCGATGAAATTGGTGTTTCCGTTGCTGGTAACGATGGGCGAACTCGGGCTGTAATAAACCTGCGTCTTCTCGTACGCGTCGATGCTCAGGTACGGACTTGCGGTGGCCGAGGTGATAATCTTGATGCGAGAGACGCAGGGCGCGATCGGCTGTTGGTTGTTGATCCCCTGCTTTGTAGCGCCGGTGAGAATGAGATAGGTCGAGCCGTCGGAGGTTTGGTAGGTCGCAGGCGTCGTTCGCGCTTTCGCGAGATTCGACTGGTTGCTGTTTTCGGAGTACGGCCCGAAAACATTCAGCGGACCGACCAAGGGGTTATTCGTCGTGCCGTAGTACGTCTGACCCACCCAGGGAGAGTCCGTGGCATACGCGTTTGGCGTCGGCTGCAGCAGCGACTGGTCGTAGGTGGAATTCAAGTCCGAGAGCGCATGCGTGACGTTGCTCCCATCAACGTAGGTCGGGCGACGGACCAAGCCGCCCGGCAGGTTGTCGCGGTCGAGGAGATAGCAGTTGCCCTGCTTGCCCGCGATCACCAGACAGTGCGGCACGGTTCCCGGGATATCCGGCAGGACATTCACGCCGCTGCCGCACAGGTCCGTATCGTTGACATCCATCTGCTGGTAGTTCCACGGCGTGTAGGTGCCGATGAGCGTGAGCGGATTCGATGGGCCGAAAACCATGAGCGACATGCCCCATACACCAACTTTTGGCAGCGGAAACGGTGGAGAACTCGGGCTGGGCACGGACTCGTTGCCCGTCGTGATATAGACGTTGCCAAACGAGTCGAGCGCCGGTCCCGCCGCCGACCACATGCCGGCATTCGGCTGTTGGGAACTCGGGTTGGCGCCGCCGGCAAAAACCGTCGTGATCTTGGCCGTCGCCGTATCGATCACGATCATGAAGCCGTTGGCGCCGTCATTATAGTCGCCAAAGGGCACATAGAGCTTCGACCCGTCGGCGCTCACGGTCAGGCCGCCGCGTTGACCTTCGGATTGCGCACTTACGAAAGTCGACGAGCCGTTTTGGAGCACCGGCTGGATGGCCGAGTCGGAGATCAAGACAGGCCAACCCGTGAGGACGGTGCCATTGGTAATATTGATGGCGAAGATTTGCCAGCCAATCCCCGACACGTCGGAGGCGACATACATGACAGGCGGATTGCCATTCACATTGATGAAGGGCGTCGACAGGATGCCACGCGGCACGCCATCCAGCGTGTTATTGTCTGCGTTGCCGATATGGACCTTCCACAGAATGGTTCCGGCAGGCACGTAGCCGGCCGCCGAGGCGGTAACGGCATAAACATCGCCATTCGTCGTCCCGCCATAGACGACATTTGTCGTAAGGCCCGTGTAGGGTCCGGCGGTAATGGTTACGTTCTCTACGTAAAGGGGCACCGCGTAAAGGTGCGGCGGATAGTTTGTCCCCGAAACCGTGGCGAAAGAGAATTGCGGCGAGTTCCATAGCTCACCAAAGGAACTGCTACCCACATTCGTTGGCGTCATTACCGGCTCGTAGGGCGTCCAGCCATTGCGCGCGGCATTGTAGTGGAAAGTGGTGAAGTTCGAATTCGAGGCAGGAAGCGTGGAGCTGTGCAATGATGCCTTCGAAGCGGATGGAGTAGCGACTGTGCCCGTGGTTGTTGCGGCGACGACGACTCTTTCATCGCGGCGGATTTTGGCCGCCTTCCGTTGCGCTTCTGCTTCACGCAACTTTATTTCCTCTTCGAATTTTGCCTCACGCGCCTTCTCGGCTTTGGTCTGCGGGCCATTCTTAGTATTGAGAGGCGCTCCCGATTCTGCAGCGCGAGCGGCTGGCAGAAATACGGTTGCCGCAGCCGTCAACGCGAGCGCAACACCGGCGCTTTGTATTCCGCTGTAGAAACGAAACCAGGAATCAGCCTGGGGCGCGGCTGAGGGAAATCGGCGCAAAGATGCATGCACATTACTGCGCGAGGAGTGGGACTTTTTCATCAAAGTGTGGTGGGCGGGACTCGCGTGAAAACGCCTTCCGAGAGGGCGGGGGCTTCTGGGCGCTAAGGTAGTTGATCTAACTGATCGGTCAAATGGAAAACAAACGGGCAACACCCCAGCAAAGAAACCGGGATTATTTGTATTCGCGAAATATAAAGTGGAGTGGAGCTGAAAGTCGCGTTCTGATGAACAGGATGTGTGCCAAACTGATAAACCGTTGTTGGGGTACGTTTATTTTCACAAACCTGTCGCTCGCTCGCGGCCGATACGTACCGCTCAACCAGTCTTGCACGGATTCATTCCAAAAAATCTGTGTCATAACTGAATTTAAGGCGTGTTGGTAAGATCGCTTTTGGCGAATCCGCGAGGGATTTTGGCGTTGAGCGTAGCGCTGATAGGCGAAAAGTAATCTCTGCGTGACATGCGACCGCAGCCCGGCGCCAACAAGGCCCGGCGCGGAGGCGGAGGGAACCAGGGAGAAATGGAGAAGCGGAAAAGTGGGCAAGCCGGTAATTCTGATTGGATATACCGACATGCCTTGGCGAACGAGGGGGCGCGTCACGCGATTACAGATTGATTCGTCTGTCAAACACCTCAAACGGCTTGGAGTTGCCCTAAATCGCGGCAAATTCGGCGTAGACGTCGCCCTTCTCCTCGGTACTGTTCTCCCTCTTCTCGGGCCAAGCGGCTTCGGGCGGCCCGGCGCCCCTCCGCCGTCGCCCACTCGGATTGATCGCCACTCCGCGATTCGACTTCATCCATTCATCATGCCATTTTCTGCCCTCGGTCTCGGACCTCACCTTCTCAAATCCATCGAGGAGGCGGGTTATACCGAGCCCACCCCGATCCAGGCGGCCGCTATTCCGGAGATCATCGCCGGCCACGATCTGATCGGCATCGCACAGACCGGGACGGGGAAGACCGCCGCCTTCACTCTACCCATGCTGGCCCGGCTCAATGGCGTGATCGGCGGAGGCAATCCGCCGCGCGGGACCCGTGCGCTGGTCCTCGCACCCACCCGGGAGCTCGCCGTACAGATCGACGAAAACGTTCGCGCCTATGCGCGCCATCTTCCCCTCCGTGTGGCGATGATCTTTGGTGGAGTCGGCGAACGCCCGCAGATCGAAGCGCTGCGCTCCGGCGCCGAACTCATCATCGCCACGCCCGGCCGCCTGCTGGACCTCATGCGGCAGCGCCATGCCAATTTCTCCAACCTCGCCTTCCTGGTCCTCGACGAAGCCGACCGCATGCTGGACATGGGCTTCATTCCCTCGATTCGCCAGATCATCAAGGCGCTCCCGAAGGAAAGGCAGACGCTGCTCTTCTCGGCTACGCTGTCCAAGGACATCGAAGGTCTCACCAAGGAATTCATGCGCACGCCGAAGGTGGTGCAGATCGGGCGGCGATCGAACCCGGCGGAGACAGTCACCCAGTTCGTCTACGAAGTCCCGAAGCACCTGCGCCCCGGCTTGCTCGTCCACCTGCTCGGCGATCCCAGTTTCAATATGGTGCTCGTCTTTACGCGCACGAAGCACGGCGCCGACCGCGTGGCCCGCAAACTGGAGAGCACCGGCATCTCGTCGGCCACCCTGCATTCCAATCGCTCCCAAAACCAGCGACTCATGGCGCTCAAGAAATTCAAGTCCGGCGAAGTTCGCGTCCTCGTGGCCACCGACATTGCAGCCCGCGGCATCGACGTCGAGGGCATCTCCCACGTCGTCAATTACGACTTCCCGATGCATCCCGAGGACTATGTCCACCGCATCGGTCGCACGGGGCGAGCCCAGGCGGTTGGAGACGCGATTTCCTTCGTCACTTCTGAGGATCATTCGGCCTTGCGCTCCCTGGAGCGTTTCATCACCCGGGGCATCCTGCGCAAGAAAGCGGAGGGCTTTGACTACAACGCCCCCGCGCCGACCGGACCCGATTTGGATCGTGATCGCCCCGAACGCCGGAATCAGCAGCAACAGCGCCCGCGTCAGCGTCCCTCGGGTCCGAATCCGGGCTCGCGTTCTTCAGGAAGAGGTCGCCCGCAGGAGTCGCGAGGCGGCGGCGATCGCCGGCGGCGATAGCCAGCCGCGGCGCGCCATACTTATCAACGGAAGCCGGCGAGCGATGGGTCTGCGTCAGGAGCCACGGTGACTTCCACCGAACCGGCGCGCAACACACCGCTCGTGAGGATTTGCGCTCGCAGACCGCCTCGCCCCTGCAGTGCCTCTTCTGCTCCCGGGCAAAAGGCCTGATCCATCCAGTAGCAAGGCGCGCATTCCCCGGCGCCGCGAAACCGCACGCCTTGCATTTCGAATTCGGCGCCGATGAAACTCGGAAGATCTACTCCCTCCGTGACGACATTTCGCCGAAAGGCGGCGGGGCTTTTATCCCGGACCTCGAACAACGCGCATAAGCGCTCATAGTCTTCCCAGGCAAAGAACGTGATTTGACCTTTGTAGTCCGGCTTGAAATCGAAAAAGCGATCCCCCTCGATCCCCCGCCCCGCTACGCAGCGCAGTTCCACCTCTTCCAGAATGGGATGCGCGCCGGCCGGGTGGCCGTGATGGCCAAAGTAGTTGTGGCCGGGCGAAATGTAGAGATGACGGATGCGGCTCATCGATCGGCAAATCTCTCATCTGGGCCAGACCGATGCAATTCCCGGTAGGAGCCAGGCTACTCCATACGCGCGCCGACCGTGACGAGAGGCGCCAGCCGGTCCATGGGCTGATGCGCCGCCCAGCAGATCCCGCGAAACGCCAACATGCGAAATAGCGGATCGTCATAGGTCCAGGTGAAATGGCCGGACGTCGAAACAAAAACCCGCCCGGGTCCATCCTCCCGCGTCCAGAGAAGCGGTCGCGCAGCCCCCTCCTCCACCCCGCTCGCCACGACCTGGATCCTGGCCGGATCGCCGCCCAGGTTCCAATAGCTCTCGTCAAAGATGCCAAAGGGCTTCAGGCCCTGCGTGAGCGGATGTGGCTGCAAGGCAAGATCGACCTGCCCGTGCCGTGTTCTTGACGCTCCGTCGCGAAAGACCAGTCCCACCTGCGATGCCAGCGCTTCGAAATCCTTGTGCCCATTGATCGAGCCGTGGAAAAACACCGCGCCGCCGCCCCGCGCCAGGAACGCGTCGAATTGCGGAGCCGTGGCGGCATTCCAGTTCGGGTTGGCAAAGTAGAAAAGAATCACGTCCGCCGAGGCCCATTGCTCTTCGCTGGGCCAATTCCACGCCGTGCTCACGGTGACGCCATCCGCCATGGCCAGAAGCCGGCCCCAGCGTTTTTGCCAATGCGGATAGTCATGCTCTCCGGCCCCGTGGTCCTTTGGCCCGGCGCAGAGCACCAGCTTCAGGGGCTTTAGTTCCTCCGGCGCCGGCGCGACGACCGCCTGAAGCAGCTCGGCGACTTCCTGTTTCGTGCGCAGCACAGGCGGATTGGGCCGTTCGAGCGGCGCGGCCGCAAATGGCGGCTGAAGCAGATAAGTAAACAGATCGCGCTGCTCGGCGGCCTTCAACGTTTCCAACAAGTCGCCCGCTGGCGGCGACGCCGAGCGCGGATGCGCGCCAGCCACAGCCTCGCGCGTCGAAGCGTAGTCCCTCGTGACCAAGGTCGCGAGATCGGATGCCGTTCTTCCGCCGGCTCCATTTAAGGAATGGCAGTCCGCGCAAGTTGCCTTACCCTGGAAAAGCTCCCGGCCACGCATCCAGTTCCCGCCTTTGATCTCCGGGAGATCGCGCTCGAATTCTTCAGTCTTTGCCGTCGTGGATATTGGAGACGAAGGCTCCGCGGCGGGCGCAACCGATGCCGTCAAGATAGTGAACCCGACCAACATGACGATGGCGCGACCGCTTGGCGCCCGGAAGGAAAGACGTGGGATCATGAGGGAAAACGAATTCCCGCGATCATGGCCGACCCGCTGCTGGAATGCAATCCGGCAAGGACTTAACTAAGATCCCTAACTTTGCCCACGCGACCGACCACCTGCTCAACGCCGTTCCACCAGTTGGCGAAGGGCTCCCAGCGGATCGTCCACCACATTGATCGAGCGCAATCGCCCCTGCGCATCGATCAACCAGAGCGTCGGCAGCGTATTGATCCCAAGCGAGCGCACGACTGGCCCGGCCCAGGATTTCCCGTCATAAGCGACCGGCCAGGTTACGTGCTCCTTGGCCAGAGCTTCAACGACGGGTTCTCGTTTCTCGTCGAGATTGATCCCCAGCGCAGCGACCGGTCCATCCTTAGGAAAGTGAGCCACCGCTTTCTGCACGGAAGCCAGCGCTTCCATGGAGGGCGGCGACCACGTGGCGAAAAAAAGCACGAGTACGACTTTCCCGTGCAGATTCGCCAGATCGACTTCCTTCCCATCAAGCGCCGTGAAATGCAGCGGCAGTTCCTTGCCGAGAAGTTCGACGCGCTTCAAATCATCGGAAATGCGAGCCTTCAGTTCTTCGTCGGTCGCCAGACGCAGTGCATCGCTGAGCAGTGCATCTTTGGTTTTGGGATCGGAGTCGAAAAGCGTGGCGATCTCGGTGAGAAGGGACGCCAGGCGGCGATCCGCAGGGTGATCGAACTGAAACCTTCGCGTGGCGTTCAGGAGATCATCTCGCTGCGCAACATTGTTCTTGTGATAGCTCCGCATCATACCAGCAATGCGCGTAAATTCGATCTCCGCGCGCTGCTCCGGCGTGGCCGTCTTTTCCAGCTGATCCATGATCTGCTGGGACTCGGCAATCGCCTTTTGCGAGCTCTGCAGGTCCCCCCGACGGCGCAGGAGCCGCGCCAGGCGCAGCCGGGCTTCAAAGGAGTGCTCGTCGCCCGGATGCTGCGCGAGGTACTGGCGCACCGCCCGTTCCTGGAGATCGATATGCTCCATCGCCACCTTCCAGGCTTCGTCATCCGTCCGCGGCTGCGCCTTCGGTCCGGCGTCGAGATCGAGCACGCGTTGCCAATCTGCCGACGCCTCGCCACCGCGCACGAGGGGGGCGGCCAGCGCCAGCAGGCCAGCAAAAAGAAACAGCCGGATCGACAAATACATGCGCGAAGATTGATGCGAATCCGTCCGGTGTAAATGCCGTGATTCCCGTCGTCGCGCGACCAACTGGAGCTTGCTTCGCGACGCGGTCTCTCTCATGTTTTTCCCTGGCCCTGCAAACCCTCCTCCGCGAAACCATCGGCGCGCGAGATCTCCCGCGCCGGCATCTCCGCAACTATGATTCCTCGCCGTTCCTTCCTCTCCTCCACCATCGGCGCCGGCGCACTGGCGGCGCTGGGCGATCTCGGTTTCCTCGGACGTCTGCCCCGCGTCTCCGCTGCTGACACGGCGCTCGATGCCCGCACGGTGCAACTCCGTCCAGAGATCGAGCCCATCGTTCGCCTCCTCGAGGACACCCCGCGCGAGCGCGTCCTCGAAGAAGTCGCCGCGCGCATCCACGCCGGGCTGAACTATCGTGAAGTCCTCGCGGCGCTGCTCCTGGCCGGCGTGCGCAATATTCAACCACGCCCGGTGGGGTTTAAATTTCACGCCGTCCTGGTCGTAAATTCCGCCCACCTGGCAAGCCTGGCTTCGCCGGAATCCGACCGCTGGCTGCCGATTTTCTGGGCCATCGATCAATTCAAATCCGCCCAGGCGGAAGATGCCAAGGAAAGCGATTGGACGATGGGGCCGGTCAATGAAAGCGTGGTGCCGTCGAGCGAAAAAGCCCGCGCGGCCTTTATCGAGGCGATGGATCACTGGGACGAAGGCGCGGCCGATGCCGCCGCCGCGGGTCTGGCCCGAACCGCCGGCGCAAACGAAATTTTCGAACTATTCGCCCGCTACGGCGCGCGCGATTTTCGCGACATCGGTCACAAGTGCATCTACGTGGCCAATAGCTTCCGCTGTCTCGAAACCATCGGCTGGCAACATGCCGAGCCGGTGCTGCGCTCGCTCGCTTACGCCCTGCTCGCCCGCGATGGTGATGCCGGAAATCCGGCGCAGTCCGACTTTTCTGCCGACCGGCCATTCCGGCGCAACCTGGAAGCCCTCGAGACGATCCGGTCAGGCTGGCGGGATGGAAAGATCAGCGCCGAGGCGACGGCTGACCTCCTCTCGGCCTTTCGCACCGCCTCTTCGGCCGACACCGGCGCGCTCGCCACGAAAATGCTCAACGATGGGATCGCGCCGCAATCGCTCTTCGACAGTTATTACAATGGCGCCGGCGAATTGCTCATGCGCGCCCCGGGCATCCTGGCGGTGCATGCGGTAACATTTACCAATGCTGCCAACTATACCTTCCGGCGAGTCGCGGACGACAAAACCCGCCGTCTCCTGCTATTGCAAAACGCCGCCTTTCTCCCGCTCTACCGCGGCGACCGGCCCGATGCCGGGGTAAAGATCGACACCCTTGAACCGCTGGCGCCCGATGCCCAGGGCGAAGCCGCCGTCGCCGAGATTTTTGCCGACATCAGCAAGGATAAACTCACCGCCGCGCGCAAGACTCTGGCCTACGCCCGCGAGATCCATTCGCCCGAAGCATTTGCCGTCGCCGCCCGCCGGCACATCTTCCTCAAGGGCACGAACGCGCACGATTACAAATTCAGCTCCGCCGTGCTGGAAGACTACGAACGCCTGTCTCCGCCGTGGCGGGATCGTCTGTTAGCTGCAAGCGTGTTCTATCTGCGCGGCTCCGGCGCCGCCGACAATCGGCTCGTCCAGCGCACGCGCGCAGCGCTCGGGTAACAAAGCGTAACGACGCATTCATCGTAAAAGCGGTTTCTTCCAGGCACTTTCCTGGAGTTTGGCCAATTTTGGCGCGCCTCCAACCCGCCGCCTCGCGGGCGAGGCGGATTCGGCCGTGGCTTCGCAGTTCCGCAAAGAACCGCGAGCGGGCCTGGCTCTCCATTGCAGGGAGCCATGGTTGGAGCGCGGCGCAAAGCATCGCCCGAAAGCGGCGCTTCAGGTATCGCCTGACGCTGATTTAAAATGTGAAAGAACGAAACCCTAGATGAACCAGGGGGTGTCCCGCAGGACGGTGGTGTGTGGTTGGATGTGTGTACGCCAGCTTTCTCCCACGTCTGTTGTTTCGGTCGCGCAGTGCGAAACCGAGGAACAGGCCGGGGAAGCCGAAGAACGCCGCAACGAGGGTGGTTCGGTCCGGGCGGGGTTAGCTAGGCAACCCCGCCTAAGAACGTGCGGTGTCTCGAGAT
>FTCV01002353.1_pt1 | contig 56264 bp, 42 predicted proteins | sample 1639691 | NCBI WGS metagenome assembly FTCV01 (sample SAMEA3914864, study PRJEB12502) | metagenome | biome: forest; material: soil | place: USA | collected 2012-03-12 | depth 0.3 m
CGAACGAGCTGCTGCTTAACGCAGTTCGCTCAAAGAGCAGCCCACGTCATTTCGGACGCTTTCGCGCCGTGCGGACGAGACGTCCGCGCTCCCAGGGGGGGGCGCCGCTCGCGCACGAGAATTGCCCAATCTCAGAGCGCTGCATTGCAATGCAGGCTGGGTTTAGCCAATTTACTTACTTGTTGGTGGTGGCGCCCGCTCCCGCCCGCAGACGCACCCCTCCAACCGGCGGACACCAGGGCGGCAGGAAACCGCCGCTCCTTGGCATAGGCCTCGTCGACGTCTCGTCCGCACGCCGCGAACCCTCTACACATTCAGCCCCCTCGCCCGTCAATACCCACTTCCCCACAGATTTTTTGCAAACACCCCACTTGGCCGGCGTCTAACTCTATGGAGTGAATACTGACATTAATACCCTTTTCGAGTTCCTCGACCAGTTCGGTGCGGAAGCAACTGGTCGGCAATCGCGCGAAGTCACGGAGGAGCAAATCGCGCAAACATCTAAACTCGAGCGGTTTGCCCTGGGCAAATGCGACGATGCGGAGCGGGCGGAGGTCTGCGAACTTCTCCGACTGCATCCCGCGTGGCTGCGATGGCTGGCCGATCGCGTCAAAATGGCCCGCATCCAGCGCGCCAACGCCGTGATCCAGGCTTCGGCGGCGGCGGTTCACGGGTAGCTTTCCTGAATTAAAGCGGGCGGCGGCCAAAGCGGCCGCCAAAATTTCCTGGGTGACACGATCCGCAGGGCGAGAGAAGCTTCCGGTATGAATCCAAGCCCTCGAAAGGACCTCAGCAAGCTCTCGGACGACGAGCTTCGCGAGCACCTCAGCCAGGAACAAATCGACGTCTGCCGGGCGAGCTTCACCGAGCCGCCTTTTCGGAATGCCTATTGGGACAATCACGAGCCCGGCCTGTATGTGGACATCATCTCCGGTGAGCCGCTCTTTGCCTCGACCCATAAATTCGATTCCGGCACCGGCTGGCCGTCCTTTTTTCAGGCGCTGAAAAAAGACGAGGTCGTGGAAAAGGAAGACACCTCGCACGGACGGGTGCGCACCGAAGTGCGGGCCGCCACGAGCGATGCCCATCTGGGCCACGTTTTTCCCGACGGACCGCGTCCGACTGGCCTGCGCTATTGCATCAATTCCGCCTCTTTGAAATTCGTGCCCGTCGCCGAGCTCGAAGCCGCCGGCTACGGCGAGTATCGGTCGCTCTTTTCTGAGGCGCAGGCGGAGTAGCGTTCGGTTTCATTATCCTTGAACGAGCCCCCTCCCTCCGGGCGATCCAGCGCCGGCGCCGCGTCGGCTTTTGCCGCCGCCGTCCTCGCCCTCGGGGCCGCCTGGGCGGGCGGCGCCACGGAACGCTGGTCCCAAGCCGCGGTCTTCCAGGGCTTTGGCCTGCTGCTCCTCCTCGCTCCGCCCCGCCGCTGGCCGCCGCGCTGGCTGGCCCTTCCCGCGATCGGTCTACTGGCACTCGGCGCCCTGGCGTTTCTGCCCGCGGGCTGGTTTCACCTATCCACCTGGCGGCCGGAAGTCGTGGCTGCGGGCATCCGCCTGGGCAGCCAACTTTCACCTCAGCCCGAGCTTTCGCGCGAAGCGCTGCTCCTGTTGGCTGTCGGTTGCCTCTGGGCGGCATGGCTGAATGCCCGCGAATGGAGCCCTGGGGCTCGCAGTCTCGGACTGCGCACGTTGGCCCTGGGCTTCATCACGCTCGCCGCAGCGACCCTTGTCGCCCGGCTCGCCCAGTACCGCGTCCCCGGTTGGCTTTCGGAAAATGGCTTCGGCCCCTTCCCAAATCGCAATCACACGAGTCACGTGCTCGCGCTTGGCGGACTGCTCGCCCTCGGCTGCGCGGGCGACGCCGCGCGCCACGGCTGGCAGCGCGGCGGCGGCTGGGTCCTGGGCGCGGCCGTCGCCCTCGCCGGGTTGGTCATGAATTTCTCGCGTGGAGGCGTGCTGATCTTTTTTGGCGGTTGCGCGATCTGGATTGGCATCACGGCTTGGCAACGGCGCTCCTGGAAAACGCTGGCCATCGGCGGTTCCGGCCTGCTCACGGGCATCGCCATTGTGCTCTTTTTTGGCGGCGCCCTCGCTGGCCGCTTTGCCGGAGGGCAATCCTCGGAAATCGCATTTCGTCCAAAAATCTGGCGGGACACCCTGGGACTCATCGGCGATTCGCCTTGGTGCGGCGCCGGCCTGGGCAATTTCGCCGCGCTTTTCCCGTTCCACCGCAGCGCCTCCGTCATCCAGCAAACCATTCTCCATCCGGAAAGCGACTGGCTCTGGCTCGCTGCCGAACTCGGCTGGCTCGCTGTGCTTCTCGCGGCTTGGGCGATCGGGCGCACGGCCTGGGAGGCGTTTCCATTTCCCACCGGCACTCAGCGAAGGCTGCGCGCTGCAGCGGCGGCGACCGGCATTGCCGCGGCCCTGCATGGACTCGTGGATGTCCCGGGCCACCGGCTCGGCTGTATCCTTCCCGCGCTTTTCATTCTCGCGGCGGCCAAAAATGAAGGCGCCAGCCATCCGCCCATCCGCCGCGTTTCCCTCGTCTGGCGCGCCGCCGGCCTGGCGCTCTGGGGCGCCGCCTTCTGGTGGCAGCAGATCCCCGACGACGCCACCCGCGCCACGAAGCTGGCCGAACAAAAGGAATTCATCGCCTCTGCGCGCGCCGCCACGAGCGCTCTGGCCGCGGCGCCTCTGGATTGGTCAATGTATTTCACCCGCGCCGGAGATCTCGCGAATCTGGGCAAGATCATCGAAGCCAAAAGAGACTTCGAACGCGCCCGCCTGCTCGATCCGCACTTCGTCGATCCACCCATGACTGAAGGGAAATTCTGGGCGCGCAGACTTCAGTTCGGAGCCGCCATCGACGCCTGGCGCGAAGTGCTGCGCCGAGCCGGCCCAGAGAACGACGAAGCGCAGTTCAAAAACATGTTCGACAAGATGCCTGAAACGCCCGCCTTTCACCGCGCGCTCTGGGAACTGGCCCAGGAGACCGGCCCCGAACTCATGCTCGCCTGGATCCAAATCGTCCCGGACAACGAGGCCCGGCCACACCTCGACGAAGCCGCGGAAGCGGCAAGCCACTGCGACGCCCCGCACCGCGCCGCCTTCGAGCGCCGCCGAAAGGCGTTGGTCGAGAGCGAGCCGCCACCACCGTAAGCGTCAACCAGTCGAAACGCCTGCGCTCCTATACCTCCTATTCTTCCTATTCTTCCCATTCCGCCCACCCTGCGTCCCACGATAGACGGCCCGCTTCCCAATTGCGCCACTGCGCAGCCCCGCGGCCTCATAGAGGCCTACAATTGGCGTCTTGGGCGCCAGCAGCCCGGAGGGCTGCCGTAATGTAGCCGGGGGTAACACCCAGGTGCCACCCCCGGAAATGTCTGCAAACGATTGCACCCCGGCAGGGGTGCCGGAATATAACGCGTTCTGCCTGAGCATGATACGCCGAGTTTCTAGCGTTACCCTTTCCCTCGCCCCTGCCGAGGCGCATCGCTTTCCTGCGATTGCGGGGGTGTTACCCCCGGCTACTTTACGGCAGCCCTCCAGGCTGGCTGTGGTGGTCGAAAATTCGCCAAACTCCAGTGCGCGCCGTAGTCGCGTAACGCGCCCACTTACCCTCCCGCCTACGGACCAGGCCCACTCGGCGCTGGCGCCGGCGGCCGCGGCGCTGGCAGCAAATCCAACTCCTCCACCCCGTCCATATCCAAATCATACGCCAGATTGATCAACCCCTTCTTCGCCGGCGCTGCCACCGGCTCTGGCGCCGCAACCGGCTCGGCCTTTTTCACCGACGCCGCCGCTGCCGACTCCGCCCGGGCTTCGCTGCGCCAAAACTCTCGGACCGTCGCCTCTGAAACCTCCAGCGCCTGGCGGCACCGCCCCAGTTCCTCCCGCAGTTCCGTCCGTTCCCGGGAAATCTCCTTACAGGCCTGCTCGGAACACTCCAAGGCATGTACCAGGGTATCGAAATCCTTTTGCATCCGCTCACGCTCTACCGCCTTGGCTTTGGCCAGTCTCTCCGCCTCCTTGGCCGCTTCCTTGGTGAGAATCAGTTCCCTCTGCACCCGGTCACGTTCATGGCCTACTTTGCGCAATTCATCCTGCAGCGCTTCCGCTTTCGCCACCTCGCCGGCCATCCGCAACCGTTCCTTTCGCAGCTCGACCACGGTCGCCTCAAATCCAGCCAATTCGCGCAAAGCCTTCTCCAGATGGATCTTCTGCGCGGCGAACTCGTTCGACTTGTTGGCGAGCTGGGACTGATATCCGCGCGCGAGTTCACGCGCCTGGTCGAGATCATTCCGCAAGGCGTCGTGATGTGCCGTGAGCTTCTGGGTCAACGTCTCTTCCCGCGCCGGACGTGGTTCTCCGCGCTCAGTGACGTCTCCCGAGGGGTGCTCGGAGGTCCGGTGCATGCCCGAATCACGCATATTTCCGGTGACTTTCCAGCGGAATGTCACATCCCCGCGACTTTTCTCCGCCGACTTTCACGCCGAAGCGCGGAAAAACCCCTTAAAATCCCAAGTTCCGCGCTCACGAGCGCCAAACTCGGCGCGGCTTTGACGCCCACCCGCCATCACTCACTCCTCCGCAAGCCTTTTGCCTGAATAGACCTCAAGCAAAGCGAAACAGCACCGCTTGCCACATGTTATCCACCCCCGAACGCAAACGCTTCCGCTCGATGCAGCAGACAAAGCCAAGATAGAAAGCCAGCGCAATCAGGGATACGTAAGCGAATCCGACTGAAGCTAACAATGCGAGTATGAGATGCCCTTTTGCCATATGCTTGTGCGGGGCGCATGAGACGGGAGACAGACCTTCCGCACAAGCGAATAATCAAGAAATCCGCGACAAAATATCAAGCATCTACGCCGCCTTTAAAGCAATCCATACGCCACCGATAAGCGATGCGCATAGTCGTTGCATAACCGTATCGAAAAGTCACCCGATCGTCATTGCGCCGACACATAATGCGCATAACCGTAAAGAACGCGGACGCACACTGGGAGATTGGCAATTTTACTATGTCGCGACCGGCGGCAACTCCTGGGAGCGCGGACGTCTCGTCCGCCCGGCGCGGAAGCGTCCGAAAAGGCGTGATCCAAACCCCGCCCGAGAGTGGAACAGCCGTCCTGTGAGACGCTTTCGCGCCGGGCGGTCGAGACGTCCGCGCTCCCAGGAATGCCCCTACCAATTCCGGAACGGCGAAGTTGCCGCCGGATCGTACTTCTTCGGCGGCGAGTGCCGCATATTCACCTCGCGCTGATCCTGCGTCGCTTTCATCTGCGCCATCATCGCCTCGAGCGTCTGCTCCTGCCCGGGATGCGGGGCCGGCGGATGCTCCTGCTGCTTCTGCGCCTCCGCGGCGAGTTGCTGCCGCAACCGCGCCAGATCGCTCTGCACCTGCTGCTGCATTTGCTGCGCCTCCTGATTTTCCGGCGCCAGGCGTTCCGCCTTGTCCAGCGCCGTCTCGGCCCGCTCCAGGTGCGCCACCGCCGCTCCCGGCGACTTGCCTTCCTCCTTCGCCGCGTCGCGCTGCTCCTGTTTCCCCATGGCCATAAGCATGGCCGGAAGCTCGGCCTGCACCTTGTCGATCCGATCCTGGATCGCCTTGTTTTGCGGATCGAGATCCCGCGCCTCTTCGAAATGCTCCAGCGCGCCAAGCATCTTGCCCGCCGCCTGCTCGGGCTGCCGCTGCGCCTGCTCTTCCCCGGCCTTCTGGGCGCGATCGCCTTCCGCGAGATGGATCTTTTCCATCTCCGCCCTGACCTCTTCCTCGCCCTTCTTGGCCTCGGCCTGTTCAGGATTCTGAGCCTGCGCCTGCTGGTAATCCTGCATGGCCGTGTCGAAATGATCGAGCGCGTGCTCCGGGTCGTTGTTATTCTCCTTGTTTTCCGCCTCGCGCTGTTCGTGCTGGCCATCCTTCGTCAACAAATTGGCCAGCTTTTCCTGCACCCGCTTTTCGCCCTGCTTCGCCGGCTCCTTTTGCGCCTCGTAAGTCTGCGCCTGGCGGAAATCGGCGAGCGCGTTTTCGAGTTGCTCCTGCGCCTGTTTGCGCTGCCACTCGTTGTTCGTATCCGCCTTGTCGGCCTGTTGCTCGGTCTTCTCGGCCTTTTCCGTAAATTTCTGCGCGAGCTGCTGCTCGATTTCCTGCTTGGCCTTCTCGTGCTCGGCGTCCTTCGGCGCGAGGGCGTTGGCATTCTGCTGGTGCTCCAGCGCGGCCTGGAATTTATCGATGGATTTCTGGAGATCCCGCTCCTTTTTCGCCTCCTCCACCAGCCGGCGCGCCAGGAGCGCGTAGATGCGCTCCAGCTCCCGCTCGACCACGACGAGATTCTGCGCCGCCACTTCGTTGCGCTTATTTTGCGAAAGGGCGACCCGAAAGGCTTCCCGGCTCTGCTCCAGACCACTGAGCGCCGCGTCCGGCTCCTTGGAAATAGTGTCCTGTACAAGGCGATAGGACACATTGCCGATCTGCGTCCACACATGCTCCCGCAGAGCATCCGGCAAGTCCGTCCCGGCCAATTGCTCCCAGATATCGTTCGCCTTGGCAAAATCCTTGGCCGCGTAGGCGGCGATACCCGTGTCGTAGATGAGCCACGGATCCCCCGGCTTGGCCGCCAACGCCTTTTGCAGGGCCTCTCCGGCCTGAGCCGGCTGATTGTCCCGCAGGAGTTCCCGCGCCTTGATGATCTCCGCGCGCACCGGGAAGGCGGCGCCAAGTCCGACGAAAAGCGCGGCCAGAGCCGGCGCGAAACAGAGCGGCGAACGGGTGATTTTCATGTGGGATTGAGCACGGGCGCTTTGCGCCGTTCGTTAATGAGACACTCGGCAAGAAAGAGCGCGATGGCCAGCCCCAACGGCCACTGGAAATGCTCGATCAGATCCTTCGATGGCTTGGTCCGCGTGCCGTGGCCCAGCGGCTGCAGCCCGCGATCATAGATATGGCGCAGCCCCTCGCCCTTCGGCCCGAGCGGTTCGTAGAAGCCCCGGCCATTGGCCGCGACCTGTTGCATCACGCGTTCGTTCAGGCGGGTCGTGACCTCGCGGCCAAACTCGTTTTTGGCAAAGCGCATGGGATCGCTCGGCCGTTCCTGCCGGGGAATCTTCGCCCCGATGGTCGAGCCCACGCCGATCGTAAAGACACTCATCCCGCGGGACGCTGCCGCGCGCGCCGCCACCACCGCATCGCCCTGCAATTCCTCGCCATCGGTCACAAAGACGACCGCCTTGCTCTCGAAATCTCCGCTGGCGAAAGTCTTCTCCGCGAGCTTGATGGCTTCCGCCAGATCGGTGCCTTGCTTGGCCAGCGAGGTGGTATCCAGCGCCGCGAGATTTCGCTTCACGGCCTCGTGATCCTGCGTCACCGGCGCGACGACGTGCGCTTCGCCGGCAAAGGCGATGAGCCCCACCCGATCTTCCCCCAGGCTATCCAGGAAATTGGCAATGGAAGTCTTCGCCGCCGTAAGTCGCGAAGTGTTATGTCCCGCGACCGGAACGGCATCCTCCGCAAGCATGGAGCCGGAGAGATCCAGCGCGATGAGGAAATCCACGCTCGTGCGCTCGACTTCCTTGAAGCGGAAGCCCGCCTGCGGACGTGCCAGGGCAAAGAGCAGCGCGATGAACGCCATGCCAAAAAGGACGGCCTTCACCCGCCGCCGCACGGGATTCACCGACACCGTGAGCTGCGTCCACAGGCGCGGCGCGACGATGGCGGCCAATTGCCGCATGCGTCGGCGCCCGACCCATAAATAGCCGCCCATACCCAGGGGAACGATGAGCGCCGCAAAGACCAGCGCGCTGGGAAATTCAAATTTCATGGCAATCGCCTCCAGATAGTGTGCGCCAGCGTGACCTCGAGCAGGAGCAGAAAGAGCCCGGGCAGCGCGACCCAGGCCATGAGCTCCTGATAGATCTTCTGGCGGTTTTCCTTGAACTTGGCTTTCTCCAGTTGATCGATCTGCCGATAGACATTTCTCAGGCCGTTGGAATCCGCGACTTGGAAGAATTGCCCACCCGTGATCTTTGCCGCCTCCTGCAGCAGCGGCCCGCACGCGACATAGCCGCCCATGTCCTTGAAATCGACAATCTGGATCACATGCATCTTGATGCCCAGCGGCGCGATGGCGCGGGAAACATCGCCGGGCGCGGGGCCTTCGCTGATGTTATCGGCGTCCGTGGCAAGGATGATCACTTTCGTCTGATTTTTCGCCGGCAGCAGGGCATTGGCCGCAATCACCATTCCCGCGCCGACGTTCGTGCCATGCGTCGGTTCCTCGCGGGCCAGCTGTGCGAGCAGCCAGTCGTGATCGAGCGTCAGCGGCGAGACGAGCGCGGCATTCGCGTCAAATCGAGTTACTCCGACGCGGTCATTTTCCCGCGCTCGAATGAATTCGGCAAAGACCTTCTTCATCGAATCCGCCCGGCTGGCGCGCCGGCCATCGAGCAGGAAATCCTTCGTCTTCATGCTGCCGGAGAAGTCCAGCGCGAGCATGAGATTGATGCCCATGGATTCCTTTTCCGTGAGGCCTTTTTCCAGCTGCGGTCGCGCCCAGGCAATGATGAGCAAGGCAACTCCGAGATAGCGCAGGAGCAGCAGGATGCGGCTCCGCTGAAAGCGCGGCTGCCGGCTGGCCTCCCGCAAGAGTTTCGCCGATGAATATTGCACCGCGGCGACCGGCGAATACTTCCCACGCAGCCAGGCCCAGAGCGGTACGGCGAGCAGCGCCAGGAGCAGCCAGGGCGACTCGAAACGAAAGCCGTGAAAACGAGCGACGAGTAAATCCATCATGCCACGGCCTCCTGAGCTGCGGGTTGCGGCCGCGTGGCGGTCACAAATTCGATCGCGGATCCCTGCAAGCCATGCAGCTCGGTCTTTGTCGCGAGACCGCGTCCAAATTTGAGCAAGTCGCAGCAGCGCAGGAATTCGCCGAGCAACCCGCGATGCGCCCCGGTGAGCTTCGGCGACTGCTGCGCTTCCCGCAGAAACTCTTCGGTCGAGCGCAAAGGCGCCCGCAGCCCGAAGCGCCGTTCCAGATAACGCCGGAGAATAGCCGAGCTCTCGATGGCGTAGGGCCGCGATTGCTCGGAATCGATGAGTGCGAAAAGGCGCTTCAGTTCCGCCAGCGCATCCTCCCAGGCCGTGTCGGCTTCGGCCGCCGCCGCGGCTGCGCTTCCGCCCGCCGCCGGACCGCGCAGCTTGCGCCAGAGCAGAAAGAGCCCGCCCACGACCAGCAGGGTCGCAAGGGCTCCCACCCAGGGTTGCATCCACCAGGGAATCGGCGCCTCCAGCAGGCGCAAGTCGTCGACGAGTTGGCCGGGCGGGTTCATGCGGGATTCAACCGCCGGAAGCGATTGGCAAAAAAGGACATCATCGCCTGGAGATAAGGCTGGTCGGTCTGCACTTCGATGGAGTCGAGACCGCTCTGGCGGAGGAGCTTCCGCAGCCGATCCACCCGCTCCGAGGCGGCCCGCTCGAAGGCGGCGCGCGCCGCGGGATCGCCGGTATTCATTTCCACGACTTCGCCCGTCTCGGCATCTTCAAAGGTGATCCAGCCAAGATCCGGCAGGACCATTTCGCTGGCATCGATCACCGGCATGGCGATGAGATCGTGATGCCGGCCGGCGATCTTCAGCGACTGCTCGAAGCCCTCGTCCATGAAATCGGAGATGAGGAATAACACCGCGCGCCGCGAAAGCGCATGATCGACATGCCGCAGCGCCGACGCGAGATCGGTCCCCCGGCTCGCCGGCTGATAGGACAATACTTCCGAAATGATGCGCAGGACATGCTTTCGCCCCTTCCCCGGCGGGATATGCCGCTCCGCGCCGTCGGTGAAGAGCAGCAGGCCAACTTTGTCGTTATTCCGAATGGCGCTGAAGGCGATGACGGCCGCGAGTTCCGCCGCCAGTTCACGTTTACTCTGGCTCACCGAGCCGATGCCGCCCGAGGCGCTGGCATCGACCAGCAACATGACGGTCATCTCCCGCTCCTCGACGTATTTCTTGATATGCGGCACACCGGTGCGCGCGGTCACATTCCAATCGATGCGCCGCACTTCATCACCCGGCTGGTATTCGCGCACCTCGTCGAAATCCATTCCCCGCCCCTTGAAGACGGAATGGTATTGGCCGGCCATGAGGTCCTCCACGAGGCGGATCGTCCGCAACTCGATGGCGCGGATTTTCTTGAGCCACTCTTTGGGAATCATTGGGGCGCGTTTTGCCGCGAGATCTCCAAAATGGATTTTGCCAACATGCCCTAAGGGACCGGAACGTGATCCAGGATGTGTTGTACGATCTTCTCACTGCTCACATCCTCCGCATCGGCTTCAAAAGTGGTGATCACGCGATGCCGCAGCACATCGAGCGCGATGGATTTCACATCCTGCGGAGTAACATACCCGCGCCCCTCAAGGAAGGCGCAAGCCTTGGCCCCCAGCGTGAGATTGATCGAAGCGCGCGGCGAGGCTCCGAAGCGGATCATGCCCGCCATCTTGGGCACATGCTTTTGCGGTTCGCGGGTGGCAAAGACGAGCCGCACGATGTAATCGGCGATCTGTTCGTCCACATGCACGAGATCGACCAGGCGGCGCATCTCGAGAATCTTTTCCGGCTCGAACATGGGCCGCAGCGGTTCACGTGCAGCCGTGCGGGCCATCATCTGCAGGATCTGCTTTTCCTCGATCTCACTCGGATAACCGACGACCACCTTGAGCATGAAACGGTCGACCTGCGCTTCGGGGAGCTGGTAGGTGCCTTCCTGGTCGATGGGGTTTTGCGTGGCCAAAACGAGGAATGGTTTCGGCAACGGGTGCGTCTCTTCGCCGATCGTGACCTGCCGCTCCTGCATGGCTTCGAGCAGGGCACTCTGGACCTTGGCCGGCGCGCGGTTGATTTCATCGGCCAGCACGAGGTTGGCAAAGATGGGGCCGCGCTTCGTCGAGTACGTGCCTTCGCGCGGATTGTAAATGAGGTTGCCCACGAGATCGCTCGGCAGCAGATCCGGCGTGAACTGGATGCGGGCAAATTTCGTGTGCAGACACTGGGCGAGCGCATTGATGGTCGCGGTCTTGGCCAGGCCAGGCACGCCTTCCAGGAGCACGTGGCCATTGGCGAGCAAGCCGACGAGCAGCCGGCTGATGAGGTATTTCTGCCCGACGATCGATTTCGCCATCTCCTGCTGCAGGGCGGCGATGTGCGGATGAAAGGCTTGAATCTGCTGGTTGAGGTCTTCGATCTCGGAGGTCATGGACGGGATTGCGGGCTGCCAGCCTTAAGCCTCCGAATGGAAAAATTATTAGAATTTCACGAATCTTTATTTCGCCATGTAGAATAAACGTACTACGCCGCCGTAGAACCCGCTTTTGCGCCTAATAATATCGACGCGGCGGCGGAATTGCCGCCGTCAATCGACAGCTCTCTGCGCCTACGGCGCCCGCGCCGCGGCGATTTCCGCCATTCCGGCCAGTTCACTTTGCGCCCGATCCCGGAGCGGCCCCGTCGGGAAAGTCGCCGCCCACTTTGCCGCCGCCGGCAAATCGCGCGTCCCCCACTGATGCAGGACCGTCATGACCGCCTCGTCCTGAATGGCGCCGGGCGGGACCTGCCCAATGACGAGGTTCGCGGCCGATACGGGGTCGCGCTGAGATTGGATGAATGCGATGCGCGCGAGATAGAGGCTGCGATGATCGTCCGCCGGCAATCCACTGGCCCACTCGAGCGCCGCGGCGGCATCGGTCTCCGACCATTGTTGAACCAGGGACTCGACGATGGCGCCCGGTTGATTCTGCAAATGAAGGGCAACCGCCAGCGTGGCTGCTTCACGCGGTTTCACTGTTTCCAATCCAAAGCATATCGCACCGAAGATCTCATTGCGCCCCGGTCCATCGGGCAAGCGCCGGGCCGCAGTCAACGCCGCATCCGGATCTTCCGCCGCCCACACACGCCATTCCTGCAGCACTTGAAAATCGTCTTTGCTTTCCGTGGATCCCTCGCCGACGGCGTCGCGCCCGGCCGGCGCAGATACCTTGTCGGAATCGACCGCTTCGACCGTTTGGGCCCTCGAGCTGTGATCCCCCGTGGCAGCGCTTGTTATATCGACTTGCTTACGCTCAGGCTCCTCTTTGGCCAACACGACCGCGCTTGGAGGCTCCGGCTCCATTAAATAAACCGCGGCAATGACAATCAAAAAACCCACGAAAGTCCCTATCGCCAAAAGCCAGGCAAATTTTTGTCGGGTGGGGGTCTTCTTACTCATCGTGCAGCATGCAATCACCGCATGAATCACAAACAAAATGCGGCGCTTGCTATTTCCAGCCTAGCGGGCGACCGCGGCCCGTCAACCCCTTCAAACGGATAGTTTTTTACACATCAACACGTCGCGACCGACACCGCCGCCGCATGCTCCGTCGGCAACAGCACAGAGCGCTTCCGTTCAATGCGAATTGCGAATGACACCTTTGTTCCGGATCCCGGCAAACTCTCGATCTTACACGAACCACCCAAATTCCGGATTCTATGCTCCATATTTACGAGGCCATCGCGACCCACTTCAATCTTGGGAAAGACAAAGCCTCGCCCATTGTCTTGCAACGAAATACGCAGTTCCCGATCGACAAACTCGATCTGTAAGATCGCCTCGTCGGCCTTGGAATGGCGCACCAGATTGTTCAGCGCCTCCTTGAGTCCGAGAAATAGTCCATGCCGGATGCTAGCTTCGACTTCGATGCAGGGAATGGATTCCGCCACCTGCAAGCGACAGGCAATGCCGGCCAGCGACAGAAATCGGCGCGTGAAAAACGAATAATAGGTGGCAAGCGAATCGACGGAATCACACTTGGGGTCGATGGCCCAGACGATTTCATCCAGCACGGCGATCAACTCGCGCGACTTACCGGCAAGCTCCGCCAGGCTGGCTTCCTTTTCGTCAGGCGTGGCGCCGTGACTGGCGGCCATCGTTCCCAGCATCGTGATCTCGGTAAGACCGGCGCCGAGTTCGTCATGCAGATCACGCGCGACCCGTGAGCGCTCGATCTCGACCAATCTGCGCTGCTCCGCAATCTGCCGTTGCTCGATTTCTTGCGCCAGCTGCGCTGCTCTTTCCGCGATCTTTCGGCGAAGGACGACAATCCACACCGCTGCAATCCCAAGAAAGGAAATGAGCAATGCCCCGGCAATCAAGGTGTGTCGAGTGGTCCAGAAAGGAGCGTGCTTTGTCACCGTCACTGCTTCCGGGCCATTGAGCAGCAGATCAAACGGAGCCACGTCGTGTTCGATATTCAATTCGCCAAGCAAACGATAGACACCCGCCACCTTGACGACATCCCCCACTTTAGGCGCATGCCATAACTCCGATTGCTCCGGCATCCGAGCCAGAATTTGACGCCCACCCGTGCGAATTTCCAGCAGATGCTCTCCAAGCCCCGTGCTGAAACTCATGAGGCTCCCCTCCACTTCCACCAGCGTCGAATCAAAATGCCCGTGCAGCAGGATTTCGTTTGTGAGTGCTCTTGCCGGCGGCATTTTGACCATGCCTAGACTGCGCAGCTCGGCCTCATGGAGAGTCAATGAGCCGCTTTCGAATCGGGAAAAACCCACGACATCGACGATCTCTCCAATCCGCGCTGACGGGCGGCTCGAGCATGCGACGCGGAAACCCGTGGCTCCATCCTGAATATACAGGAGCTTTTCCTTCACGTGAATGACTTGGCCATTGAGACGAACCCGCCGCAACGCACTGGCATTCGGGTCGAAATGCAGAAGATCCGCGGCAGGGCGAGGAGGGATGGCAAAGGGATCAACCGGCTTCGCCTCCTCCACACTGATCAGCGCCCGTCCCATTTTAATCACTCCGGGCCGGACCCGTCCCGAAGCCTCGGCTTCCTGTATGATGCAGCCTCGAATCCGAACCCGGCTGCCAATATACTTCGAAGTTTCCAGCGGCATGTCGGAGAGATCGAGCTTTCCGTAGCGGGTAAGAATCTGTGTGAGATTTCCCGAGCTCGACAATGGCACTCCCTCCAATTCCACGTACTGATTGTCGAGCGTTCCATGAATGAGTTGATCCCACGTGGGCCGGACCGGCTCCGGAAGCACGCCTCTCCCAAGGTAGCGGGCCTTTTCCACTCGAATCATGGGTGAGAAACGTCCGGGCCGCGTATATCCTTCAATTTGCCAGTTCTCACCGACTTTCGGCACAGTCGCCAACTGATCTCCTTCCGCATAGATTCCTCCATTGGCGCCTTGAAGCACCAAGGAATCAAACGTTCGACAAGTGACGACTCCATCGAGCTGCACCGGGATATGCTGCTCTGCTTGCTCTCGGCTAAGCCGCCTCACTTCGTCAATCTCCTTCAAAGGAAGATCCCGCGAGCGTGTCGAACCGGGATCACTGGGTTCGACTGACAGTTCCTCCGAAGTAGGGACCAGCAGGCGGAAACTGCCTTGGAATGCCCCATCGCCGGTCCCGTCCAATACCCCCGTAACATGCAAGCGCTTCCCAAGCAGATTCGCCGAATCCAAATTGGTCGCATCGATCACTGCCACCTGTATCCTTTCACTTTCCGTTTCCAGCTCCATCTCGATGCTCCTGCCGATCCCGGCGGCAAAATTCACAATACCTACCGCTTCAGCCCAAACTGAAGCGCCGCGGGCTGCCGCGGCCTGTCGGACGCTTTGGACGTGGATGCTTCGGTTCTTCCCCATTGGCACAACGTCATATCCCCATCCGACCTGTACATAACTGCCATCATCCGAAACGATATGAAACCGGTACACGCCGGGCTTTGCCAAGTGAAGGAACCCCGTAAAGATCAGTCCGGAATCCTCGGCCTGGGTCACATAGTGCGCATCGATTTTTGAAGCAATTCCCGTCGTCACGGGTTGGAAGCTCTCCAAATCGGATGTATGGGTCAGAAAACGGCCGACGAATGCTTCATAGGTCAGCCCTGGAGCAAAACGATTCGGCTCGCCGTTCGGGTCCACGGCGTAGCAGAGGACATTTTCGGCCAAATGCTGGCGCGGAACTCCTGGCCCTTCAAATTCCAACTCGAGAATCCCCGGGCCCCATCGATTGAACCAAACCACACGGATCGGCTCGAATTCATGATCCAACTGCACATCTCCCGCACGGGATTCAGCCCCGTGAATTCCATCCGCTTCGAGCACCGGGGGACTGCTGATTTGCGGCCCACATCGGGTTCGCGATACAATGCATTTAGCGCCTTGGATCGCTACGCTGTCTCCGCGCTCGATCCAACCCGGAATTGCGGGCAGCTCAACGATCACGGCGGAAGTCAGATCTTGCAAGACAATCAGTTTCTCCGCGCGGCTGATGGCACAGACGATTCCTTCCGCTCGAAACGGCGTCCTGATGCCGGTCTCCGCCCTTTGCTCCAGTTCGCCCAAGGCAAGCGTCGCGTCCTCACCGTATCCGGCAGGCAGAAAAAAAGCTAGCTGAGCGATGCTCCAGACCAAGATCCGCAAGACGGACTTGCCGGGGAAAAGCGGTCTCGAGGTCATTTGTCTACGTCATCCTTGAGGCCGCACTTTGAGGACTGCAGCGGTCCTCGAATGCACGTGCAACTTTTGGTAGATCCCCTTGAGATGCCATCGCACCGCCTCGATGGTGACGAACAAGCGGCCCGCGATCTCACGGTTCGAGAAGCCCTGCACCACGAGATCGAGCACCTCTTTTTCCCTGGGGGTCAATTGCTGAACCTCTGTTGTCGCAGCCTCCTGTTCCCGGAAAAACGCGATGACCTTGCGCGCGATTTCGGCGCTCATCGGCACTCCGCCGTTCCGAAGTTGGCCAAGGGCATCGAGTATTTCCTCCGGGGTGGCGCGCTTTAAGATATACCCGCTCGCTCCTGCCCGGAGGGCGCTAAAGATGCGATCTGAATTCTCGAAGACGGTGACCATGAGCACATGGACCGACGGCAGGAGTTCCTTGATTCGCGCGGCACATTCGATGCCGGACATATTCGGCAATTGAATGTCCATCAGCACGATGTCGACCAGAATGCGCGGAATTTGCCGCAACGCCTCTTCGGCAGTCCCACACGAAGCGGCGCACTCATAGTCGGACGATTGCTTTAAAATGCTTTCCAGTCCGCGCCGAGTGGCGGCGCTGTCTTCGACGATAGCGACTTTGAACTTACCGGGATCTTTCGCGGGGGCGGGGGGCATGAACTAACAATTAGCGCAGTTCCCAGCCACCGCACGTAAAATCCTTCGCCTCTTTCCTTGCGCGACCGCATAACCCGTTTTTGACGCTCCATGCCTGCTCCCGTCCACCGCGATTGGGTAGGATTGCCTAAGCCAGAGGCAATAGGGTTGATTTGCCACCCGGTTCCGACGAATCAACATACATCGAGAGAAGGCCAACCAGCCGTCTCCACGATTTTAACTTTCCCCAGAGTTCACGTTCCATCGCGCTGATCACCGTTCCCCTCATGTCTTTCGATCTCTACTCGCGTCTTTTGCCATAAGAGACCGCGCTCGTCGGTGCCGCAAAATAGATTGCGGCGTCGATTCCCTCCTCTGCCTTTACGGAGGCTGCCGCCGGCGTCGTTCGACATCGACGCGTCCCATCGAGACGCCAACCTGTGCAAACGCACCGAAGCAGCTACTGCATTCGCGCCAACGATGTCTCTGGGCCGCGCGGCCATCGCATTGGAACTCACTGCACTTCTTCTTCGCCTGTCCAAGCAAACGCTTGAACGCAACAACCCAAAGCAAAAACAAAACAACGAACCACAAAATAATGAGATCAGCACACCATGACACGGGCCCCGCGCCAACTAAATGCGCGACTGCATTCAATACCTGGCTCCGCCGTGTCGCAGGCAGAGTCTTGGGTCTGGCCGCGCTTTCTATCGCGACCATCACGGCCTCGGCACAGAATGCCACCAACGCAGACGCCGTTTATGATGGCTTTCTGAAGGCCTACTTGCAGACTACGGATCCCAGTGGAAAAACGTTTCCGACGCCATACATTACCATTTCTCTGACTAACCGGGACCGGGCTTTCTTTTGGCAGCAGGCCTATATGATCACCGGCCTGGAGGATGCTTACGAAAGAAATTACGCGACGAGCCGCAAACAACTCATCAGCGATCTGCTCACGGCCGTCATCAAGCAGGACCTAGCGGATTGGTCGTGGGACGGTTGGAACGACGATGTGGCCTGGGCCTGCATTGCCTTCGCCCGCGGCTATGTTGAAACGGGCAACACCGCCTTTTTGAACGACGCCGTCACAAATTGGAATATGGCCTACAATCGGGGCTGGGACAGCACCTATGGCGGCGGGATTTGGGAACGGATGGACGTCATTCCGGGCGGGGGGAAGTGCGGCCTCAGCAACTGGCCCTTCGTCATCGCCGGCTGCTTCATTTATCAGGCAAATCATGATGCGACCATTTTGAGCAAGTGCCAGGCTATTTATGCCTGGGGACGCTCTCACGTATTTAATACGAGCACCGGCAGGGTTTACGAAGGCTGGTATCCAGCCGGCCAGGGCGGCGACGACAACGCCTACAACAGCGGACTCATCATCAATGCCGCCAACGCTCTCTACAAAATCACCGGAACGGCGCAGTATTTCAACGACGCTCAACTGGCGGTCAACCACATCATGAGCAAATACCCCACGATTCTGGATACGGACAAGCCCTCGAGCGGCGGTTTTGGCGGCGATCAGGTTTATCGGGGTTTGAGCCTCTTTGCCCGCCAAAACAATCTTTGGAATACGTACTGGCCATGGCTGCAAAATAACTGCGCCGCCGCATGGAATAATCGCCGGACCGACTACAATATTTCGCGTGATGTTTACACCAATGCCACTGCTCAGACTGGCAATCTCTTAGCCATGGAAGCTTTGACTTCCGTCGTCGTGCAGGCGGTCACCGAGATGAATCCTCTCACCGGCGTCCACGCCATATCGAACGTGGGCAATGGATTGGCGATCGACAATGGCAGCAGCACCGCTCAAGGGGCAAATATCATCCAATGGGCATTCACTGGCGGAAAACCGCAGAAATGGATTTTCACGCAAAACTCGGATAGCTCCTGGAACATCGTAAGTTTGTATAGTGGTCTGGCCTTGGACGACCCCGCCTCTTCTACCGCCAACGGAACGCAGATGGACCAATGGAGCACAAATGCCGGCGCCAATCAGAAATGGTGGGTGGACGTGCAGTCGGACGGCTCATACAAGATCTGGAACGTCGCAAGCGGCCTCGCGCTCGACAATGACAGCCGTACGGCGAGTGGATCCCCCCTCATTCAGTGGTCCTGGACAGGCAGCGCCAATCAGAGATGGAGTCTCAGATAGGGACCATTATTTAATCCACATTTGATCTCAAAGTAGGAGCCGCCTTCGGCAAACGGAGGCGGCTCTCTTTCGTTGCTCAGCGGGATCGAGGAAGAGGGCGGTGAGATTCTGCCTGAACCCCAGGCAGACTGTCGAGCCCCTCAAATGGGTAGTTTTGCGGCCAAGTTAATGCGCCGAGCGAAACTTCAGCACCATCTCCGTGCGCGAGTGCACATGGAGCTTCTGGTAGATGTTTTTCAAATGCCAGCGCACGCTTTCCATGGTGATGTTCATGCGCCCGACGATCTCTTTGTTCGACAAGCCATGGATCACCAGCTCGAGCACCTCGCGTTCGCGTGAGGAGAGTCGCTCGACTTCGGCGGTGACCGTCTCCTTTTCCCGGAAGTAGGCGACAACCTTGCGCGCAATCTCGCCGCTCATGGGCACGCCGCCCTGGCTCACTTCCCAAATGGCGGCCACCAGATCTTCGGGTTGAGCCCGCTTTAAAATATAGCCGCTGGCGCCCGCGCGGAGCGCCGAAAAGATCCGGTCAGGGTCCTCATAGACGGTGACCATCACCACCTGCACCGCCGGCAGGAGTTCCTTCAACTGGGCGACACACTCCACGCCCGACATTCGCGGCAACTGGATATCCATGAGCACGACGTCGGGCTTCAACTTCGGAAGCGTGCGTAAAGCGTCCTCGCCGGTGGCGCAGGCGCCGACACACCGCAGGCCGGAAGTCAGGTCGATGATGGTCTCAAATCCTTCGCGGGTCGTACGATCGTCTTCCACCACCGCGATGGCGAGTCCGGCGGCTGCTGCGCCCGGGGGGCCAGATTTCACCGCGTGCCGTGGGGGGTGGGGATTTATCTCGGAGGGGGACATGTCGCTTATGTCATTTTGAAACTTACAATCGTCAACTCTCGATATAGATTTCCCGCTGCCTCACGATGCTATAACATCCCTCGCCCCAATGATCGTTCCCCCTGCCATTGCCATTGGCGCGAAGACCCATCACAAAGCCAGGCGTCATCTTCTGCGTTCAGCTTGCCAGGTGGCGCTCGCGCTCCTTTCTCTCGCTTGCGAACTTCCGCAGCTTTCGGCATCGGAATCCGACTCTGCTGCGAATTTCTCGACCATTGCCGAAATCGAACGGCGCCTCGCGGATAGCGAATCGCAAATCTTGACGTTTCGACTCGAGGGAACGGTCTGCGCCACGCTGCCGCAGTCGAACCTGCTCGCTTTGCAGGACGCCTCCGGCGCCGAGTTCTTCGAGATCGTCGGCATCGATCCGGCGCTTCAGCCCGGCGACCTCGTGCGCATCGAGGGGGACCGGCAACTCGTCACGCGCAGTCGGCGGGCCATCCAGTTGGGAACCGGTCCGGTCGTGGATGTTGATGGCGTGCATGGCTTTCACATTCGCGCCGGACAAGTCTATTTGGACGCCGGCTGGCAGCCGATTCGGCTCGATTGGTTCAATGCGACGGGCGAGTTTGCCTTGTCCGTGGAGTACGAAGGGCCTGGGCTGCCAAAGCAATGGATTCCAGATTCCGCTTTGGCGAGCCCGGAGGCAGCGGATCAAACACTGCATGCGGGACTCCATTTCACTTCGTACAACGGAAACGAATGGCATGTGATTCCGGATCTTGCCCGCTTGTCGCTCGTCTCCCAAGGCGTCACGCCCAATTTCAACCTGGCCTGCCGCGCGCGGGACGAGCAAACCGCCCTGGAATTCACTGGCCGGATTTCCATTTCCCTGGCCGGCATCTACACGTTCTATCTGGGCTCGGACGACGGCAGCCGGTTGTTTGTCGGCGGACCGGGCGGCCATGTTAACATTCGACGGCTGAATCAACAGGCGGCCCCGCGCGTGGCGCCCATTGAGGAGATCTTCCAATCTGTCGATGCGTCCAAATGGGGTCGGATCGAGGGTTCCGTGAGTTTCGCCTCGCGCGACGGTGACGGGCTCGAACTCGAACTGGGCGGAGTTGAACCCCGCGGCCGCATCACCGTCTTGGATTATTCCGCCGCCTCCATAGCGGGACTCCTCCATAAGCGCATCGCCGCCACCGGCATTTGTCGCGGCTTGCAGGATCGGTCGCCGGACAAAAACGTTTACCTCACGGCGCCGGACATCCGCTTTCTCGATCTCACGGATGCCGAGAAAGCCCCGGCAGATTCTGCTGTTCACAACCTCCTGACGTCGATCGGCCAAATCAAATGCTTGAAGCCGGCCGAAGCCGCGCGCGCCCTCCCGGCGCGCTTGCAAGGCGTAGTCATCTGGGTCTCCGCTACGGCCGTCGTTATCCAGGATTACTCCGGGGGCGCCTATGTGCGTGCACCGGAAGGGAGTTGGGAAAAGCAACCCGCGGTGGGCGAACTCTGGGAAGTCGAGGGCAAGACCGACGCCGGCGATTTTTCGCCCATGATTCATAGCCATCGCGCGCGCTTTCTCGGCGCAGCCGCCATGCCCATCCCCGTTCAAGCTTCCTGGGCGCAACTTATGAATGGCAGCCTGGATGCCGAATATGTCGAGCTGCGCGGACTGGTCACCGCCATCTCCGATAAAGAAGTATCACTCCTAACACCCGACGGCATGTTAAGAATCGTCGCGGTTCGGGAGCATCCCCTGCCGCAGTTCTTCGCCGAACCGCCATCCGCTCCCGGAGGCAGGTCCTTGTTAAACAGTGTCGTGAGGATGCGAGGCTGTCTCACGGCCCTCTGGGATTTCGCCAACCGCCAGGTCAAGGTCGGCGAAATTATGCTCACGCCGGCTACGGTCGAGGTCGAGGATTCCGGGCCGGCCGACCCGTTTACGCTGCCCACGAAAAGCGCTTCGGATTTGTTGCATTTCGATGCCCAGGCCAACAGTTTGCAGCGAACCAAAGTTTCCGGCCTGGTGACCTGCGCGCGAGCTCCGCTCTACTATTTCACCGATCATGGAGTGAATCTGCGGTTGGTCGTGAGAGGCTCATCGGCCCTGCATCCCGGCGATCTCATCGACGCCGTCGGTTTTCCCCAACTGGGCGGACCCAGCCCCGTTCTGCGCGAGGCCCAGGTAAAAGTGACCGGCCGCGCCCCGCTTCCCAGACCCACTTCGGTCCCACCCGCGCGCCTAGCCTTTTGGAAAAAAGACGGCGCGAGGGCGCGCGTCGAGGCCACGCTGCTGAGCGATGTTATGCAGGGCCATGAACGCACTTTGGAATTGCAGGTGGACCGAAGCCATTTTCTCGCCACGCTCCCCATGAATCGCGAAGTTTGGCAACCCTTGGCCCCGCAAACCGAAATCGCGCTCACCGGTCTCTGTGCCACGACCCCGATCCCGGGCGTCAGCGAGAGCACGGGTTCGTTCACGTTTTTGCTGAATGAACCCGGCGACATCGTGGTCACGCAGCTTCCTTCCTGGTGGACCGTCCGCCATGCGCTTATCGTGATTTCCATACTTCTGGCCGGCTTGGGCGGCTCGGCAGCCTGGATCGGACTGCTACGGCGCGAAGTCGAGTCTCGCACCTTGCAGTGGCGAAAAGAAATCGAGGAGCGCAAGCGCGCCGAACAGAAGCAAGCCATGGAACAGGAGCGAGCCCGCGTCGCCCAGGACCTCCACGATGAACTCGGCGTCGGCCTCACCCAGGTCGGCATGCTCGGAGCACTCGCAAAAAATCCGGCGCTTCCCGAGGAACGCAAGCGTCATTGCCTGGATCAACTCACCGAGGCGGCCCAGTCGCTGGTTACCGGATTGGATGAAATCGTCTGGGCCGTGAATCCAAAATACGACTCGGCCGCTTCCCTTGGCACCTACTATTCCCTGTTTGCTCAGCGCTTTCTCAATCTCGCTGGGATCGCCTGCCGCTTCGATTCGAACGATGGTCTCCCGGAACTTGCCATGGATTCCCAAATGCGCCACGGCGTCTTTCTCGCCTTCAAGGAAGCCCTCAATAACATCGCGCGCCATTCACAAGCCACCGAAGCGCGCCTGAAAATCGCTATCGATGATCTGGGCCTCATGATCGCCGTGACCGACAATGGACGAGGCTTTGCGACCGACAACCTATCGCCCGGCATGGACGGCTTGGCCAACATGCGCCGCCGCATGGAGCGACTCGGCGGCAGCTGCACGATCACTAGCCATCCCGGGCAAGGCGCCAGCGTCGAATTGCGCCTGCGGCTGACGCGATAATGGACACACCAGCGCAAAAGCGCCTCCTAGGAGCGCGGCTCCGCCCGCCCGCTGCGGAAGCATCCGAAAGGGCATAGGTTGCTCTGCAAGACCACAAGCACGATTTGCGTGAAATCCATGCCGTCCCCCGCCCTGCCACGTCTCCGACACACCGCGCGTGGTTGCAAACCTCGCCTACTTTGGCGCCGTGTTGAACTGCGCAGCGCTTGTTTTCCGCAACGCCTCTAAAAACAAAACCGGCGCCGTCTTGCAACGGCGCCGGACCAAGGAAGATACGCTATTCGCAGCTTACCAGCCAACGCGGATGATCAAACCCTTCGGAGAAGGCTGCGAGAAATAGGCCGCTTGTTGATTCACGTCATCATAGCAGAAGCCATAGGCCAGCTCGTTGATGGCGTGCCGATGCCAGAACCACGAATAGTAGTTGGCCGGAGCCGTCAGGTAATATCCGTAGATATTGCCCCAGGTGGACTGCGCCTGTGTGAACACGTGCCGGTTGATCGCCGCGCAGGTATTCGGATCCGCGGCGCCGCCCACGCCCAGAAGGATGTCGTGAGTCGAAATGCTGCTGTAACCCGCAAAATAGTTCGCATTCGGCTGACCCGCCGCGAAAGAACCGTGGATCGGCGCTACGATGCGGTACGGGGCCTGCACGGTCGCCAAGCTTGTGAACTGGCTTGGCACCTGGCTCTGGAACGACGAGAAGAGTCCGGAGCGGGTCTTCCACTCGTACTCACCCACGGCCTGATCGAAGCCTGCTGCCACCAGACGGTGCTGAACCGGGAAGCCAAACATATCCACGCGCGTCGTGTTGCCGTGGTAGCCGCCGCTATCGAGCGTGAACTCAACGAAGTCGAAGTACACGTTGTAGTTCGGATCCGTCGGATTATCGATGTTCGGCCCGGCAAAGCCCGTGTCGTAGGTCGTGATGTAGCACGGCGAACCCACGCTGATGTACATGCGCGCCGCGCTGAGCTTTGGCAGACTGATCCACTGTTTCTGGCTGATGGTTGAATAGATATTGGCGTAATTCACGCCATTCTTCGTCAGATGCCCTGCGGCATTGTTCAGGGCCGCGGAGATGGGCTGAACGTTGCCATTCACGTCCAAGTACGACCAAGCGTTGTTGTTGGCCGGGTTTTGGCCGAGGATGCCCCAATAGATCTGGTTATTGGCATAGGCCCCGCCCGTGCCGTTCATCACCTCGAAGACCATGACTCCGCTGCCCGTGGGCGCGGGAATGGAAGACGAAGCAACGGAATAGACCGAGTTCGGCGTCAGCACGATGTAGTCGATCGACAGCCAATACTGGCTGCTTGCGGAATTCTTGCCCGTGACCGTGAGCTTGAACAGCTTGTCATTGGTAGTCCCGGGCGACCATTGGCCGACATTCACCGCCATGAAGTCAGCTTCGGCATTCGTGCCGTCGGTGACGTACTCGTCGACCACGGGGCCGATATTCGTATAGGTATTTTGATCGGCGCGGGAGGCGGAGAGCTGGAATTGACCGCGGGAATTTGCCCGCTTCATTCCGACGGAAACCTCGTAAGTGCCGGCTGCAACATTAGGCACGAGAAAGGTGACCGAATCTCCCACCACAGTCGCGCGGAGAATGTTGCCCGAGCCATTGCTATAGTGCGTGTCGGCGACGACGTCCACGGTCTTCGAGGAGTTGTTGATCGTCAGTGACTCCGACTCGAAGTACTGAGCCGCGGCGCGCTCCGCGGAAGCGACGAGTGCAAAGCCGGCGACGAGCGCGGAAAGCGCCCCGAGCGTTCGACTGCGCGCGCCATATGGGCGCGAAGGAGCCATGTGATTGAGAGGATTGTTCATGAGGGATTGTTTGAGTTGAGGAGAACGCTATCCCGGCCTCGCCGGAGGGCGAGATCAGGCGGTCTGAAAATCCGGCGTGGAGAAGCCAAGGTATTCCAGCGCAGCGCGAGCGTCTCGAAAGGCGCTCGTCCACGTTAGAAATCCCCCGAGACCTCCCCGACTACGGAATTGAGCACGCCCTGGGACAACAGTGCGACGATAGCGAGGCGATGTCATAACCCACCATCGCATAAAGATGTGATTTATCGCCCCGATATAAAAACCGCGACTTTCCAAAGAGCATATAGCATGCTGATAGATATACTCATCCCTGTCATAAGCAACAGCGCCGGCATCCTGCCAAGATGATTAGCTTTCGTTTATCGATCGACCCCGGCCGCGGGCAATGCCTGCGCGACTCTTTGCATCACCGAGCCTTTGCTTTCCTCGGCCGCCCGGCGAAAAAGACGCGCCGAAGGATACCAGGGACTATCCGTGCGATCGTGCAGCCAGCGCCAATCGGATTCCGGACTCAACACCACCCACACGGGAATGCCGAGGGCGCCCGCAACATGGGCCACGGCGGTATCCACCGTGATGACCAGATCGAGCTGACTGACGAGCGCGGCCGTGTCCGCCAGATCCCGGATTTCCGGCGTGAGATTGATGAGCGGCGTCTCTCTGATCTCCTCCGCGGACGCATCGATCTGAAGACTGTAATAGTGGCCCGACGCTTCCGCGTAAAGCGGCGCGAAATCCTTCAGGGAATAGGAGCGCCCGGTATCAATGGCGTTGGTCACGCTGCCGCGCCAACACAAGCCGATCTTTGGCTGCCGCGAGGGCGGCAGCGCAACCAGCTCGGCCCAGCGAGCCATCAACTCCGCCGGCACCGCGAGGTATGGAACCGTGGCCGGGAGTTCCGCCGCCGTGACTCCGAAGCGCAGCGGCAAACTGCCAAACGGGCATTCCAGATCGAAGTGCGGCAGAGGTTCGCCCGGCCCATAAACCTGCGCCACACCGGACATCTGGGAAAAGAGCCGGCGGAGCGGCTCGACGCAGGCCACGATGATTCGTCCCACCCGCGCTGCGACACGCGGAACGAACCGGACAAATTGAATCGCGTCGCCAAGCCCCTGTTCGGCATGAAGCAGAATCGTCGCGCCCGGCGCCGCCATCCCATTCCAGAGCGGCTTGCCAAAGTGCCGTTCCGGGCCGCCGGGGATGGCCGGGTGCATGCGCCATTCGTACTCCTTCCAGCCACGCCCGTAGTCGCCCCGCCCGAGCAGTGCACAGGCGTAGGTCCAGTGCGTGACGGCCAGGCAGGTCTGCGCATCGGCGAAATCCGGCCGCAGGGCGAGCGCGCATTCGTGCTCGGCGATGGCCTCCTCAAAGCGCCCCAGTTCCCGCAGGATCACGCCGAGATTATTATGAAACAGCGGCGCGCGGGGCGCCAGGCGAAGGGCCTCGGCGAGCAGCGCCAGCGCTTCCGCTGACTGCCCTCGCTGATGCGCGAGGATTCCCAGATAGTGCAAAGGCTCCGGCAGCCCCGGCCAAAGCCGCAGCACCTCGCGATAGCCCGCCTCGGCCTCGGTAAACCGGCCGCATTGGTGATGCTCCTGCGCGGTCCGGTATGCCATTTCGGCGGCGCGAGAATCTTGGGCGGGCATGGCCAATCGAGATAGTCGAAGGGCCCTTTTCCCGCAAGAGCGCCTGCGTGGCGGTGCGCGCTTGCGCCCGGCGGCGCGAGGGCTATGTAGACACGCGTCCATATGCGCCTGCCATCCGTCGAAGAGCTCATGCACGCGGGGAAATCGCATCACCTCGCCGGTCGTCTGGCGGAGGCCGAGGCGGCATATCGCCAGGCGCTCGCGTTGAAGTCGGACAGCGCCGACGCCTGGCATCACCTGGGGCTCCTCGCCGCTCAGCTAGGCAGAAATGAACTCGCGCTGGAATGGGTCACCCGGGCCGCCTTCACAGAGCCTGCGTCTGCCGGCCCCCACTGCAGCCTGGGCGATCTCCATCAAGCCAGCGGCCGCATCGACGCAGCCGTCGAGAGTTATCGGCGAGCGCTGGCGCTGGACCCAACATCCGCCATCGCTCACAATAATCTGGGCAATACCCTGACTAGCGCGCAACGCTACGCGGAAGCCATCACCGAGTACCGCCAGGCCCTCGAGACGCTGCCCGAGTCCGCTTCGACTTGGAACAACCTCGGATATGCGCTGACTCAAACCGGACAGTTTAGCGATGGAGCTGCGGCCTGTCGCCAGGCTCTTTCTCTGGCGCCCGATTTCGCCGAAGCGCATAACAACCTGGGTCTGGCGCTCTCCAAATCGGACAACTTGGCCGAAGCGGTTGCGGAATTTCGCGCGGCGCTGCGGCTGCGATCAGAGTTTGCTCCGGCGCTCTTCAATCTGGGCAACGCCCAGGCCGCGCTGGAAAACTATGATGAGGCGAACAGCGCCTACACCGCCGCCGCCCGGCTTTGCCCCACAGACGCCGCCATTTACAACAACCTCGGCAATTCCCTCACGGCGCAGGCGCGTCTCGACGAAGCCGACGCCGCTTACCGCACGGCGATCCGGCTGAATCCTTCCTATGCCGAGCCGCATTTCAATCTCGCCGGACTTCTCGTGCGCCAGGAAAAGCACGAGGAGGCCATCGCCGCAGGGCGCGAGGCGATCCGGCTCGATCCGGCGCGCGGCCTCGAGGGCTTCGGCGAATCGCGGGTCGGCCGCGGCGCTGTCGCGTATTTCAATCTCGGCGTGGTGCAGATGCAGGCCCGTGAATACGAGGAGGCCATCGCTTCTTTCCTCGAAAGCGCGCGGCACAGCGGTCCGCTGTTCTATACGTGCAAGAATCTGGGCTTTTGTTATAAGGCGATCGGGATTCTGGATCGAGCGACGGAATGTTACCAGGAGGCGCAGGAGCTGTCTCCGGAGGACCCGGCGCCGCAGAGCGATGTCGCTTATCTGGCTTGCTTTGAAGCGACAGGCGACGGCCACGCGATTCTCGCCGCCGCGCGCGAGTGGGATCGCCGGCATGGCCAGCCATTGAAATCGACCTGGCGAGCGCACGAGAACACGCGCGAGGCCGAACGACGCCTGCGCATCGGCTATGTTTCTCCGGACTTTTGGAGCCATGTCGTGGGGCGAAACTTTCTTCCGCTGTTGCGCGAGCACGACAGCCGTGAAGTGGAAGTTTACTGTTACGACAGCACGAAGAAGGCGGATTCCGCGACCGAAGAAATGCGCCGGCTCGCCCACCACTGGCGGGAGATCTCCGGCATCGACGACGCCGAGGCCGCCGAACTCATTCGCGCCGACCGCATTGACGTACTCGTCGATCTGACCTTGCACACGGGGTGCAATCGACTGCCCATCTTTGCGCGCAAGCCTGCTCCGATCCAGGCGTCTTACCTCGGGTATTGTGGCACGACGGGATTGGAAGCGATGGACTATCGCCTAAGCGACCCGCATCTCGATCCGGCCGACGCGAATCTCGAGATCTATAGTGAAACGACGCTGCGTCTGCCGCATACCTATTGGTGTTATGCGCCGGGAGGCATCGCGCCTGAATCCGCTGTCGTTCCGGCATCCGTATGCGGATACATGACCTTTGGTTGCCTGAATAACTTCGCGAAAATCTCGCCGGACGCGCTGGATTTGTGGGCGGAGATTCTTGCCGCAATGCCGGACTCGCGGCTGGTGTTGCACGCGCCGACGGGCGTTTGCCGGACGGCCATGAGAGAGCGCCTTGCCGAGCGCGGCGTGAATACAGAACGGCTGGAATTCGTTCCCATGCAGGGCTGGAGCGCCTATATGAAAAAGCTGGCGGCGATCGATGTTGCCTTGGATTCGTTTCCCTACGCCGGAGGCATTTCGACCTGCGATGCGCTTTGGATGGGCACGCCCGTCGTCACACTCTCTGGCCACACTGCGCTGGGTCGCGGCGGCCGCAGCATTCTGCATAACATCGGGCTCCCGGAACTCACGGCATACACGCGGGAGCAATATCGCGAGATTGCGCTGTCCCTGGCGAGCGATCGTCAAAAGCTCGCCGAATATCGGTCCACGCTGCGGGCACGCATGGAGCGGTCGCCATTGCGAGATTCAAGGCAATTCGCCAGGGACGTCGAGGCGGCGTATCGGACGATTTGGCGGCGCTGGTGTGACCGCTCGTCTACGGAGTGAAACTAGGCAATCCAGCGCGGCATTATGTTATCGCTGGCTTCCGGGCGCGTTTATTGGCCCACGCTGGAGTTTGGCGAATTTCACGTGAGGGCCAGGCCGATACAGAGCACACGAGAGCCGTCATGACTTGCCGCCAGATCTATGGAGTGCGGGTGCTTGCTCCCGCTTTGTCATCGTCAATCTCACGCGATTCGACGAAGCCTTAAAAACGGGTGGAATGCACCATTAGCGAAGATGCTCGATGGCTGCCAAGCCAAATACGAAGTTGCTTTGAAAGGTGGCGATTCAAGTGGATCGAACGCCTTACTGGAAGCTTACGCCGACAAAGCGGGAGCAAGCTCCCGCACCAAAAACCTGGCGGTCTCAACCACGCCCGTGACCCGCCACCTCTGCCAGCAACCGCCGCCCGCGATCCGGTGTGCAGCGCTCCACGTGCATCTCGCCGCAAGCGAGATTTGGCGCGTGTTTGCAATGGTCCAAGCAGTTCACGGCCTTGAGTTTCACCCGCCCGGCCAGGCCTGCCTGCTCGATTTCTTCCTCCAGCGCCTTCCAGAGCTCTTTTCCGCCACTCTTCCAGCAATTCTTCTTCGCACAGACCCGCAGCGTAAGCGGTCCGGTAGTTTGCTCTCCTGGATTCACCGGCAGCAACCCGCCGACGATCTGCAAATTTTTCACCACCAGCTTCGATTCGCCCGAAAATCGATCCCGCTCCTCGAAGCCGTTGACCTCCAGCGGCTGCCCCAGCGCCAGCTTGCCCTCGAAGATCCGGCGGATTTCCTTGGGCAATTTCAGCTCGAGCTGCTCCATGGGCGTGGCCAGAAGCATGCGGGTCTTGCCCTTTGCGTTCTCGATGAAACCACGGAATTCTCCGGCGGATTCGAATTTGGTGTAGGTGCGGAAAAAGTGCATGGCGCGGCGCGGGAACGTAAAGCGCCTCTGCACTTATCGCAATCGGCGTCGATCTGTGACGCGCCTTGGTGCAAAAAGAGTTGCGCCCATTTTGGCGTATCACCGCCTCAATACGCAACTCCGATGGGGGGAAATTGCGGGATCCGAATCGCCCTCGGATCAAGGGGAAATCAAGCGCTCGCCAAAACCCACCTCATGCGTGATTCACCGCCGGAGTGCGCGTGCGCGCAAAGAGCCCCGGCTCGCGGCTGTGCTCCTCCTCGTGCTGGCGGCGCCGCGCCGAGACGATGTTGGCGCGGCCCAGATAGCCGAGGATTTTCCGCGGATTCGCCGGATCGACCACGGGCAATCGCCCGATGTGATGTTGCAACATCTTCGCGATGACTTCGCGCAGCGGTTCATTGGGGTAAGTCACGATCACGTCGGCTTTCCCGGCGGAAAGAACCTTCTGCTCCGCGCCGCTGTTTTGCAGCGCGCGCACCACGTCTCCACGGGTAATGATCCCAGCGAGTTCCCCGGCAGCGTCGACAATGAGCACGCCCTGACGCCGGGTCACAGAGGGGTCATTTTGGGCAATGCGATCCGCCAGTTCGCCAACCGTGGTTTCCGCCGGAACGATCTGCGCTTCCTCGTCCATGGCATCGCGCACCCGCAGCAACTCAAAGTGATCCACCGTGTATTCGCGGGAGATATGGTGCCCGCGGCGTGCGATCTTTTCTGTAAGGATGGAGCGCCGCATGAGCAAGACGGTGACGCCGAGCGCCGCGACCGAGCCGATGAGCAGCGCGGGCAGCGCATTGAGATCATTCGTCGTCTCCAAGGCAAAAATCATGGCGGTCAAAGGCGCGCGCATGGTCCCGCCCATGATCGCCGCCATTCCCACGAGCGCCCAGAGGCTGGAATCGCCGGCCGGCAGCAGTGGAGCGACGAGTGCGCCGAGGATGCCGCCCATCATGAGCAGCGGAGCCAGCACGCCGCCGGAAGTTCCGGACCCGAGCGCCACCGACCAGACGAAGGCCTTGATCAACAAAAAGCCGATCAACACCGCCCCGAGCAGATCGCCGCGGAGCAGACCATGAATGACGTCATACCCAACACCGAGGACCCGAGGATCGAAGTATCCGCCCAAACCCACAAAGGCCGCGCCGATGACCGGCCACCACATCCAGTGAATGGAAAACCGCTCGAAGAGATCCTCCACCGCGTAAACAAGAATCGTCAGCAGACTGGAACCCAGTCCCGCAGCGATGCCCACCGCCGCGGCGCAGAGATATGCCGCGGGTCCGAGCGGCGCGTGCTGCGTGATGGCAAAAATCGGGCCGGTACCCAGGAACCAGGGCCGCAGCGCCGACGCCACAATCGCAGCGACGGCCACCGGAATGAAACTGCGCGGCTTCCACTCGAAAAGCAGTAGCTCCACCGCAAGCAACACCGCTGCGACAGGTGTCGCAAATATGGCCGACATACCCGCCGCCGCGCCCGCCACCAGCAGGGTCTTGCGTTCATTTGACGACAGATCGAAGAGCTGCGCGAAAAGCGAGCCGAGCGCGCCGCCTGTCATGATGATCGGACCTTCCGCTCCAAAGGGCCCGCCCGTGCCGATCGAGATGGCCGAAGACAGCGGCTTGAGCACGGCCACCTTGGGTTCGATGCGGCTGCGTCCGAGCAAGATGGCCTCAAGCGCTTCCGGGATGCCGTGGCCGCGGATCTTCGACGAGCCATAGCGCGCCATGAAGCCGATTACCAGCGCTCCCACCATGGGCACGGCGATCACCCAGAGACCCAAGTGATGATCCGCCGGGCTGGCCGGCGCACCCGAGAAGCGATGAAAGAAGGCGAGATTGGTGATGGCCGCGATGAGCCAGACGAGCGCGTAGGCGACGACCGTCGACATCGCGCCGATGACCAGCGCCATCAGCGCCAGCAGCAGCACGCGGGTATCGGTCGAGAAATCAGCGAGAGAATCCTTTGGTTTTTCCATGAAACGCCCCCGTATTATATCGCACTGCGATATATTGCAAATGATCGCTTCCGGAAAATCCAGCGCTAGCCTTGTGCGCGACATGTCGCGTGACTCCGAGCCCTCCCTCATCAGCAAGGCGGAATACGAGCTCCTGGCCGAATTCCGGCACGGCCTCCGTCAATTCCTTCATTTCAGCGAGGAAGCCGCGCGCTCGCTGGGACTCACGCCGGCGCATCACCAGGCGCTGCTCGCGATCAAGGGCTTTCCGCAGCGCGACCGGGTGACCATCGGCGAATTGGCCGAGCGCCTGCAGATCGAGCACCACAGCGCCGTCGGCCTCGTCAATCGCCTCGCCGCGCACGGCCTGCTCACGCGCGAGACGGGCTCTGAAGATCGCCGTCAAGTCTACGTGAAGCTCACCCCCCATGGCAGCGACTTGCTTCAGCAGCTGACCGCCGTGCATCGCGAAGAGATCCGGCGCCTGGCTCCGCGCCTGCGGCAATTGCTGCGCGGTCTGAGCGGCGACCCGGCGAAGCGGAAATAACGTCGCCTCGAAAATTTCCGCTTGCACTGTGCACTACGTGTACTATTCGTCATAGTACACATGAAACTCCTCCCCATCGAATTCAAAGCCGGCGTCCCGGTCTACGAGCAAGTGCTCTATGCGGCGCGCAAGGCCATCGTCTCGGGAGAGCTGAAGCCGGGCGATCCCTTCCCATCGGTCCGGGCGCTCAGCGCCGAATACCGCATCAATCCCAACACCGTGCAAAAAGCCCTCACCGCCTTGAAAAACGAAGGTCTCGTCGAATCCCTCCCCGGCATCGGCAATCGCGTACGCGAACGCCCCGAGGGTAGCAAAACTGACCGCGCCATCCTCCTGGACGAGCAGCTCGAAGCGCTCACCGTCCGGGCCAAACAACTCCATCTCACCTTGGATGAAGTGACCAGCGCCCTGCGCAACCACTGGAAAAGCTTATGATCCCGTCCCCCGATCTCCCGCCCATCGAAACGCGCGGACTCACCAAACGCTTCGGCAGCCACACGGCGCTGGATGCGGTACACCTCAATGTGCCGCGAGGCTGCGCCTTAGCGCTGCTCGGGCGCAATGGCGCCGGAAAGAGCACGCTCCTGCAAATCCTGCTCGGCCTGCAGCGGCCCGATCGCGGCGACGCCCGCATCTTCGGCCAGCCGGCCCAGGACCTGGATGAAGCCACGCGGCAGCGCATCGGCTACGTCGCCGACGGCCAGGAGCTGCCGGAATGGATGACCCTCGAAGGCTATCTCGCCTTTCTCAAGCCGCTCTACCCGACCTGGGACGACGCCTTCTGCACAAAGCTGGTCCGGATGTTCGATCTGCCCTCGAAGCGGAAACTGCGACATCTGTCGCGCGGCCAGCGCGCCAAGGCCGCGCTCCTTGGCGCGCTCGCCTATCATCCGCGTTTGTTATTGCTCGACGAGCCTTTCGGCGGATTGGACCCCGCGGTGCGCGAGGAAGTCATCGCCGCGCTCATCGAGCTCATGAACCGCGAAGAGTGGACGGTCATCATCTCCTCACATGAGATCGACGAAGTCGAGCGTCTGGCCGATCGCGTCGCCATCATGGATGAGGGCTGCATCGTCCTGAACGAAGAAAAAGACCAGCTCCTCGCCCGCTGCCGCGCAGTGAGTCTGCTCACCGACCGCGGCGTGAATGGACAGAAACCGCCGGACTCCTGGTGGAATCTGCACCAGGGCGAAGGGCGCGCCACCTTCCTGGACAGCGCACACGATGCCCAGCAGCTCAGCCGCGAAATCCAGCGCGTCTTTCCGGATGCCGGGCACCTGCAAATCGATCCCGCGCCGCTCAAGACCATCTGTCTCGCCATCCTCAATCACACTTTTGAATCCAAAGCTCCCTCCGCATGAATCTTCTCTTTCACTGCCTCCGCAAAGACGTCGCCGCGCTCCGCTGGTGGTTTATCGCCTGGGCGCTCGCCTGCTTCACACACTTCGCTCTGCGCCTGGCGCAGCTCTGGCACGGTGAAAATACCCTGCCCGCCATCTTTCGCAGCACCACCCGGCCGGATCATCTCGCCATCCTGCTGCTCGTCACCCTCATCGTGCCGCAAATCGTGCAGCTCGATTCACCGGCGCGACCCCGGGCTTTTTGGAAGACTCTCCCGCTTTCCCGGTGGCGGGTCATGTCGGAGAAACTCACGTTAGTCGCCATCGCCTTCGTGTTATTTCCCTTGTTGCTGGAGTCTGTCTACTTTGCGATGGCGGGTTTTGGCGGCGCGGCATTTCCCGCCGTCGGGGCCTGGCTGGCGCGGTTGCTGCCCTATATCTGTGTCGCCGCCGGCGCCGCCGCGCTCGCTCGGGATCTGCGTGTTACTCTGGTGCTGGCCGCCCTTGGAGCCTTCGCCCTGACCAAATCGGCGGGAACTCCGTCGACCTGGCTGCTCGCCGCCGTCGCGCTGTTCATAGTTTGTGGGCAGTACGGCGCCCGCGCTCGCCATGGCTGGCTCATCTGTGGCGCAGCCCTCGCGCTCGGTCTGCCACTTCTCCGACACCCGGCTCAAAAAACGGCGCCCGCCCCATCCGCGCCTCCCTTGCTGGCGCAAACTCCCGCTGGACTGGAGCTGAGTATCGATCCTCTGCCGGAGCAAATTCGATTTGAGGATACGCGAAGCCACGGTCCGCTCTGCACCATCTATCTACGTCTTGCCCAACATCACTTGCCTGCCGGAGTTTTCGTCAAACGCGTCCAATTCACAGACTGCCAGCTCGCGCTGCCGAATGAGACGATCCGCCCCGCCAATGCCGCCGAACTGGAGGACAACGTGAACTCCGACAACAGCGGCGCCCCTAAATCCCTTCGGGAAATTGAGCAGTTGCAGCCGGAGGATCGCCTGGTCTTTGCGGCTCCAGCCTTCCCCCTCAGTCGAGAGAAACTCTACTCCGCACCAATCCGGCTCGAAGGAAAAGTGCGCGTCGAGCTCGGACGCATTCATTCCCTGGGCGAATTTCCCTTCCACCCGGGCATCGTATGGTCGAGCGGGCTCCACGAATTGCGCGTGACCGAGGCAGAGCGGCTCAGCGCCGTCGGCAAGCGGCAACTCCAGTTCGGCCTGGAATTGCAATCCACCACGAGGGAGCTCGGCCTCCTGCCGCACTTCGCAATGAGCGCGATCACTGTTTTGTTACGCCACGACGAGAACAATGGATTCGAGATTTCGCTGACGGGAGCGGCTCCAGTCGCCGCCGGCCCGGCGCTTTACAAGACGGACGCGCCATCGACCGACCATGCCTCCCCGCACATTGGCACGGTGCAGCAATTTATCCTGCCCGAGGCGACTCCGGCCGACTCCAGCCTGGCGCTCTACAAGACGGCGGCGCCACCGGCCGGCTATGCTTTCCCCTACAATAGCGTGAACCAGGAAGGCGTCTTGCGCACGCTGACCGACCCGGCCAGGAAAACGGATCTCACCAGAGGACGTGTCTGGGAAAGTGTCAGCGGCTCTCTCTCCCTTGAGCCGCAAAACCTGCTCGCGAATGTCCCGAGCCTCGACGCCGAGCGCCTCTCCTTCGAGAATGGCAATGCCGGCCACTGGAAGATCGTGGTCGAGCAGACCGATGAGGTCGGCACGATCGCCATTCCAGTGCATCTCGGGCCCGTCGGACCCGCTCCCGCGCCTTGGTTTAGTCTGGCAAATCAGGCGCGACGCGACGCCTTCGCCGAGGAGCTCGATCACCTCATCCTTCGGAATCCGGAAGACGGCGCCGAGGTAGACGACTATCTGGATCGTTTGTTTGTCTTCACCGCCTATGCGCCTCGCGATCTCGCAGATTTTTATCGCAATACACTCATCCTGAAACTCCTTGCTGTAGGCTCAGGCAATCTCGATCGCCTCATTCGCCACGCCGACGTTTTCCTCGCCGGCCAACACGAGTCCTCCACTCAGCCGGTGCGGGAACCCTATGAATTCGACGACGTGATTTCGCCGCGCCGCTCCCTTGTCGGTTCGTTTTCCCGGCGACTGCGTCGATACATTTGCGATCTGGCCGACGAGACGCACAAAGATGCGATCCTGAAAGGTCTCAGTCCGCACCTGGATCTACTTAGCGCCGTACAGGAACAAGGCTGGCAGGCCGAGGCGCTGCCGATCGTGGCCCGCTATGCCGAAGCGGAACCGGTCTCCGACAGTTTCCTTAATTTCCTGGCCGACTGCGGCGGGCCCATCGCCAGTTCCGCACTGCTGGCTCAGGCGCGCATGGGCAATCTTTCGGTCGACACCCTCGAACGCGCCGCCCTCCATTCGGACTTTCCGGAGCGTGAAGCTGTGGCGAGTTCCTGGTCCAATGTCCCTTCGCATTTCCGGAAATATAGCATGCTGCTTCGTCTCTTTGCCAAGGGTTGCAAATTCGGAGACGAACGCATGCCTCGCGATCTCTTCTTCCTGCTCCACATGGACGTGGGCATCTGGCGCCGAACCTGGGACAACGAGGAGAACAAAGTCAATGTCGCCCGCAAATCTCTTGCAGAACTCTTCAGCCGCTGCAGCGACTGCCCACCTAACCCAACTGAGGCGCTCGCTTGGCTCACTCAGCGCTCCGATCGGCTGCGCTTCAACCCCGCAACTCACCGCTACGAGTCCCGTTAACCCCCATCTCGCACTTCGATATGAATCATCGCTGCTTTGTTGCTCTCTGCGCCGTTTGCGCCTGCTCTTCAGCCACCCTGTCCACAGCCGCCGACGCGACTTCCCCGCTGCCCGCTGGTTATTCCTTGGTGGATCCACATCATACCGGAGCGATTTCACTCCGGGATAACAAACTGGACTTCGCGGTCGAGCCGAGCGCCAGTCTTGCCGGTAAAATTGAGGCGCCGGCCGTCTCCCCACAAATCCTGACCGCAGTCGCAGGGGATTTTGAGGCTTCAGTGGCGATCGATCCCTTCAAGATCGGTGGCGAACAAAATCGCCAGACCGGCTACCTTGCCACGGGTTTGGTATTACTGAAAGACACACGTAACTTCGTGCGCTTCGACCATACCTTCAAACGGGATGCCGAAGGCGATCCTCGTCACTTCATCTCTTTCATACAGGTGCAAAACGCCGCTCATACCGACGGTTCGCTCGAAGTTGATGAGCTGAAACTGGACCCGCAAAAACCGTGGCAGCTCCATCTGCGACGGAAAGGCAACCGCCTCTATTCCGAAGTCAGTGACGACGGTCGGAAGTGGCAGCCCATCGCCCCCCAGAATATCGCGACGCTGCCGGACCACCTGCTAATCGGTGTGTTTGCGCTCAATACGACGGCGGCGCCCAACACCTTTCAGCTTACGGATCTTGCCGTCCACAGCGGCCCATCCACCGCACGTCCGCAGACGCACTTCCCTAACCCGGAGTTGATCGCCCCACTCGATCCTCGCGCAGCGCTGCCCGCGCCCTGGGGCACGGTGTCGGATCCGGCTGCCGCCACGACCTTTCATGTCGACGGAGCCGGGCTCACCGTGAACCTGGCAGGCATCGGCGCGGACCTCCATCGCGCCTACAATCGGGATAACGCGCCGAAAGTACTCAATGAAATCGAAGGCGATTTTGTGATTGAAACAACCATCGATCCGCTGCCTGCGCCCAAGGGAAAGCAGTTGGCTGTCGAAACTGTTTGGACGAGCGCCGCGCTGATCATCTCTACGACCGAGCGGGATCATATCCATTTCGATTTCGCCGCCACCAATTCCGAGCCGGCGAGACGTCATCAACTCGTCTTCAGTCTCAACAATGCAAATGGCGAAAACGATTTCCGGGATTTTGAAATGACGATGTTCGATTCCAAACTCCCGGTGACTCTGCGCATCGAGCGGCGGGGAAATCGTTTCTTCGGCTACGCCTTTCAGAATAACATCCAGATCTGCGGTGGGCGCATCACGCTGCCTGTATCGTGGCCAACCAGGCTCCGCGCCGGCTTGATGATCAAAGACACGACGAATCTGCCTTTCACCCCGAAGTTCTCGAATTTCAAGCTGACACAAGGCGCAACGCCAATCGCAGACCTCATGAACCTCTCGCCGCTCCCGGAACTGCCGGCCGAGACACTTGCAAGCAATTGGGGACAGCCGATCGATGCCGATCACGCGGCGACCATCGCCGTGGACGGCGAGGCCTTGAACATCACGATGAACGGCGCGCCAACGGCATTCGCCGGCGGGAAATTAAACGCGCCCCATACGCTCTCCAACGTCTCCGGGGATTTCACGCTCCGGGTCATTGCCGATCCATTGCCTGCGCCTACCGGGGCATCGCCTCAGTCGATGCCCAATGGCGCGCATCGCAATGCTGCCGGGCTCCTGGTTATGTTAAATGATCAGAATTTCCTGCGTTTCGATCGCGCGATGGTCATTCGCGACACCGGCGTCACCGAGCCCAATCTCAACGAGTCCCTGCAAATCCAGGGAGTGGCGGAGTATGATAACAAAGCGGACCGCTTCCCTCGCATCGATCCCGGGCAGCCGCTCTGGCTGCAAATCCAGCGGCGCGGCGCGGAGTTCACGAGCTCGTATAGCACCGACGGCGAGCATTGGCAGGAGATGTCGCGGCACTCGGCGCCCGACTGGCCGGCGACGCTGCACGTCGGGGTGGTGGCTGCGGGGTCGACGACGCAAGGCTATACCGCGCGTCTGCGGAGCCTGGCGGTGACACAGGACAAGTAATTGTCGCTCAACGGTGACCGAACGCGGCGTCAAAGTAGGCGAAGCATTCCTGCCTCGCGCGGGTCCTGCGGAGCGGGACGCGGTGGGAGCGGTGTGGAAACAACACAGTCTGCGCGGCGCTCTCAAAGCGCCGTGCAAGCTAGTGGATCAAAAGCGGCTTGGACGGTTATCCCACCGCGCTCCGCAGGAGCGGAGCCCGCGCGGGGTAGGAATACCTCGCCTACTTTGGCGCTGCGTTTTGCAGCCGTTTGGGCGGCGACGATTGCTATGCCGTTGGCCCGGCAAAGACAAACTCCAGCCGCGGCGCGAGCAGCACGCCATCCCTGCTCAGCGCCCGGCAGAGCGACACGCGCCGGATGGCTTCGACACAGTAGTGATCCAGCTTCACTGGAGCCAACCGCGGCTCCGCCGCCGGGCAGATCCGCACGCTGGCCACAAGATGATTTTCCAGCCAGCGCCGAATCCGAAAGAAGTCCAGATAATGCCGGCGCTCCATCCGAATCCGCAGCTCACAAAAAGTCCGCAAAGCTTCCTCCGCCGCTCCGCGCCGGATCTGCCAACGCAAATCCAGCAGCCGATCCATCTCTTCCCCGGAAACCGCTCCGCGGCGGGCGAGCAAATCGTCGATGACGGAAACGGCGCAACGCCACTGGCGGCGCACCGGCGCGCCGCTTTCGATCGCGGCGCTGGTGGGAGAGGAAGGCGCAGGGGCTTGCATCAGGGCATGTTGGTAAAATCGCTTTTGGCGAGACCGCGAGCAAATTTGGTCGAGGCCAAGGCGCGAGGAAGGGCGCTATTGGAAGAAATAACGACCTTCCGCAGCAACGCCGGCCTCGGCCAAATTTGCCGCGAGATCGCCAAAATGGATTTTGCCAGCATGCCCTTACCCCTTGAGGTAGCTCTTCAGCATCCAAAGCGTTTTCTCATGCCACTGGAGCGTCTTGATCATGAGATCCTGCGTCTGCAGATCGTTTGCCCCGCCGGCCAGGTCGCGGGTGCGCACGGCGTCGTCGACGACTTTCTCGTGGATCACGACCAGCGCCGCCACATAATCCTTCTGGCTCATGGGGGATTTAAATTCCTCGATCTGTGCGACCTTCGCCAGCGTGGCGAGACCGCCGATGGAGTAGTGGTCCAGCGCGCGCACGCGCTCGGCGACTTCATCCACGGTTTCGAAGAGCGCCTCGTACTGTTCCTGGAAAGCCTTGTGCAGCGGGTAGAAATCTGGGCCTTCGACATTCCAGTGGGCGAGGTGGGTGAGCGCCATGAGCGCGTACTCGTCGGCCAGCACCAAATTGAGGCTCTCGGCGATGCGCGCCGTGTCCTGTTTCGTCGAAGCAGTATCCGCAGAGGTAGAGGTGATGCTCATTTTCGTAAAAAATTGATGGGTTGCGTGAGGTTACGCGCGCACCCAGGGGCACACGCGCCACTAAATCGGTAAAACGAGCGCTAACGACCGTATCTCCACTGGGAAATCGCAGTCGGGCAAACCAGTTTCACCGCCAGACATCCAGGACCTTGGGGGAAATCCGCCAAAAAGGCGAGGTTTCCGGTTGTCGCAGCGCATTACGGTCAGGAGCTTGGTCCAAATTCCCCGGAAAATCAAGCGACGTCCCCGCCAACGAACGGCCGTTTTCCAACCGCCGAGGGCTTTGGCCAATTTCGCAGCGCGAGCATTGGGGGCGCGTGTAGTTTCCCTTCGGAAGGTCTGCGGGTGAGCTTCGCGTCTTCGTGCCTTCGTGTGAGATTTTCTCCGTAAGAACGTCCCAGAAGGTGTCTTTCTCACTCGGCTCGATTCACGCAAAAGAGATTAAAGTCTCACACGAAGGCCGCCCACAGACTCGCCAAGGAACCCTTTTAGACCACAGGTCGCCTCCTTGACGCTGCGGCATCAATTTTCGCGAGCCTGCGGCGCACCACGGCGGTTCGAAACCGCCGCTCCTTGGGGTGAGGGCTTCCGCAAATTCGCGGGCGCGGCTAAGATCCAGGGCCTTCCTTGGCTCTTTACCCACAGATTTCCCATGCGCCAGTTGCCCTTCCACGCCTCACTCTGCTTCGCCCTGCTTTCTGGAGCGCTTCCTGCGCTGGCGGGCGATTCGTGGACGCAGTTCCGCGGCCCCGGCCAGCAGAGCTGGTCGGACGCCCACGGCTTGCCCATCACCTGGAGCGAGACCGAGCACATCAAATGGAAAACCGATCTCCCTGGCGCCGGCTGGTCCTCGCCGGTCGTGGACGACGGGAAGATCTGGCTGACCACGGCGCTGGACGACGGCCACTCCCTCCACGCCCTTTGCCTGGATCTGGCCACCGGCAAAGTGCTCATCGATACCGAGGTCCTCCACGTCGAGGCCCCGCCGCCGAAGCACGAGCGCAATTCCTACGCCTCCCCCACCCCGACCATCGCCGGCGGCCGGGTTTACGTGAACTTCGGCGTGATGGGCACTGCGGCCCTCGACGCCGCCACCGGCCGAAAGCTCTGGGAGAATTTCGACCTGAAAGTCGACGTTCAAAACGCCGCCGGCGGTTCGCCCAAACTCTACAAAGACAAGCTCCTCATCGCCTGCGACGGCATGGACGAGCAATATGGCGCCGCGCTCGACGCCTCCACCGGCAAGCTCCTGTGGAAAGTGCAGCGCTCCGCGATTCCCAAACTCCAATCCAAGCCGCCGGATATGCGCAAAGCCTACGGCAGCCCCGCCCTCATCTCGATCGATGGCCACGAGGAGAGCGTGGTGGCCGGCGCGGAGCGCTTATATGGCGAGGATCCCGAGACCGGCGCGGAGCTCTGGCATCTCGACATCCCCGGCTTTTCCAATGTCGGCATGCCCGCCTGGGATGGGAAGATCCTGACCTTCTCGACCGGCTTCTCCAAACCGGAGCTCTGGGGCATCCGCATGGGCGACTGTAAAGGCGACATCACCCCGACACACATCCTCTGGAAGAGCAAAGCCGCGGCGCCGAATCAATCCTCTCCGCTCCTCGTCAATGGCCGCGTCTACACCGTGAACGACAGCGGAATCGCTTCCTGCCTCAATGCCGAAAGCGGCTCCGAGATCTGGAAGCACCGGCTGGCCACCGACTTTGCCGCCTCTCCGCTCTACGCCGATGGCCGGATCTATTTCTTTGATGCCAAGGGCGCCTGCAACGTGGTCGCGCCGGAGGACACTTACCACGAGCTGGCGGAGAACAAGCTGGACGCCGGCTGCATGGCCAGCCCTGCAGTCGTGGGCAAGGCGCTCATCGTGCGCACCAAAACCAGCCTTTATCGCATCGAGGAGTAGCGCGGCTGCGGATTGACTCCCCGGCGCCGCCCTTTAATTTCGCGCCCATGCATTTCTCCCGGATTCCCCTCGCCACCGCGCTGATCGCCGCAGTGTGCGCCACACTGCCGGCTTCGGCCGAAGACAGCTCGATGCAACGCGGGGAGAAAATCTTCGGGGAAAAATGCGCGCTGTGTCATCAGGCAACCGGCCAGGGTGTACCCACCGTCTACCCGCCCTTGGCTGGCAGCGACTTTCTGGTGAGCGATCGCAGTCGCGCGGTGAAGATCGTCTGCGAGGGGCTTGCCGGAGCGATCACCGTGAATGGCAAGCCTTTCGCCAACATCATGCCCGCGCAGGTGCTCGACGATGGGCAGGTGGCGGACGTGCTCACTTACGCGGGGAATTCCTGGGGCAATCATCTCGCGCCTCTCACGGCGGCGGAGGTGGAGAAAACCCGCAAGGACACGAAGTACCCGACCTATGCGGACTTGCTCAAGGCCACGGCTTTCCAGCCGCTCCCGGCCGCGCCTGCCGGCTGGACGCTGCGGGAGGTCACGCAATTGCCCGACTTTTGCACCCGCCTCGCGGGCAATGGAAAAGGCAAGGTCTACGTGCTCGGCCAAAATGGCACGATCTACTACCTCGACCAGCAGGCCGGAGCCGTCGCGCCGATCATCAAGGCCGAGAGCTATCTCGAGCCCCGGCAGGGCGATCTCGTGGCCCTGGGGATGACGCAGGATGCGGAGGGACGGCTCTGGTTCGTCACGAATCAGCGGGTGACCATGGAAGGCGAGAAGTTCTACCAGAACGAAGTCATCATCTACCGCACCTCCCAAGTGATCGACGGCCAGCCGGCGGCGCCGAAGATCTGGTTCAAGACGCACTACCACTATGGCGTGGGGCCGTACAATCACGGCGTCAGCACCATGGGCTTCGGCCCCGACGGCTACCTCTACGTCAATAGCGGCTCCCGCACGGATGGCGGCGAGGCGGGCACGGATTCGCATTTTTATCCGGGCGGCGAAGTGGAGATCACAGCCGGCATCTGGCGCTTGGATCCGAAGGCGGCGGAGCCGAAGGTCGAGATGTTTGTGCACGGCATTCGCAACGCCTTTGGCTTTGGCTGGGACGGCCAGGGGCATTTCTTCAGCGCCACCAATGGGCCTGATTTCAGTTCGCCCGAAGAGTTGGATTTCGTCGAGCAGGGCAAGCACTACGGCTTTCCCTATCAATTCTCGGATTACCCGGTGAAGCCGCACTTTCCCTATGCCTACACGCCGGAGCCGCCGCCGGGATTGGAATTCATCCCCGCGGTCGAAAATTACGGACCAGCGGCCGGAGGCAGCAAGGATCACCCCATAGCTAGTTTTGACGCGCACTCTTCTCCCGGCGGGATGATCTGGTGTGGGGAAGATTTTCCGGCGCCTTTCGCCGGGAGTTTTCTCATCAGCCGGTTTGGGAATCTGCTCGGACCACCGGCGTGCCCGGAGGATGTGGGCTTCGACGTGCTATGCTGCCGGCTGGAGAAGGTCGACGGCAAATGGCAGGCGCATATGACGACGGCGCTAGCGCCGCTCGGCCGGCCGATCGATCTCCTGCACAATGGCGGGGCCAAAGTGTTAGTCTTGGAATACACCCGGCCGACGAACTTCCACGAAGGGGCGGGCTGGTTGCCGGGACGGATTTTGGAGCTGGCTCCGGCGAAGTAGTTATAGTCGAAACAACTGGCCGGCGCTGGAGAGAATCCGACGCCTTTGGAGTGCTGGAGCTTGCTCCAGCTTTGTCAGCTAAGAGCTCACGCTGGACGTGAAGCCCAGCATAGTGCTTCCGAAGCGCCGAGCGAACCATACGCCTCACTGAATCGCCGCGCGGACAAAGCGGAAGCAAGCTTCCGCACTCAAAATAGCAGGCCGCCTCCCAACCTGAAGCCGGCGCCGGGACAGACAATAGTTAGCGGAATGCAGCCGCCACGCCGCTTCGCGGCCCCACGCGCGGCAAGAACACCTCGCCTACTTTGGGCGCCGATTTTCCGCCCCCAAGATGGGAAAATCGGGCGCTCTCTTGCTTTTACCTACGGCTTGGCGACAGCTGTCGCGATTGCCGTTTTGAATTTCGCCACCGACGCTTTGTAGGCAGCCGGATCCTGATTTTGCTTCACGACCCACGCAAGAAAGGGATCGCTCCCCAATTGTTCTACGATGAGGTTTACATCCAGGTCTTTCAGGATCGTCGTGAAACCCAGGGGATCATCCGCAACGATCAAAGAATCCACCCCCTCGCGCTTGCTCACTTTGGGAAAACCACGGAGATAGCCGTCGATGTCCAGCGAGACCACCTTGGCATCCACGCCGTACTACAGCGCGAACAGCGTGCGGTAGTAAAGCCCCGCAAACGGCCGCTTGGCCTCCTGATCCTTCGCTCGGTGCATACTCGCGCCCAGCTCGGTAAAATACAAACCCGCGAAGGAGTAGGCCACATCCTCCGAAACAGGTTTGGCCATTTTTTCATCACCGTAGGCACAGACCGGAATTTGCATCGCCAGGAGGATCGAACCGCACGCCAGGAGAGACCAATGAGTATTCATGTTCGGTTCTTTCGTCTAGGTGGCAGCCTCCGACGAAGCAAACTAATAGCTTATTTGCTCAATCCCCTCACCCGAGCCAGTCACAAGCCGAGGTGCAATTCCTCAGCCCACCGACCGGGGAGCACACATAACTCAAAGCCTGGAGCCTCCGCCGGCGCGCCTGTCGCCGCCGCCTCCGGCGTCGAGCCCGCCGGCTTCGCCGCGGCTGCCGTAGACGGGACTTTGCCACCCCGCGCAGCGACATTGCCCGGCCTCGCTTCGCGCCGGGAAACTCCGGGCGCGGCTGATTTTGCTTTCTTGGGGTGTGACATGGGATGACGGGCATTTCGCCACCCCCCGGATTTCACCGAATCAGCCGCAGCCATTCGTCAAATCCAGAAAGGACGGTCGCCCTCTGCAGAGTTAGACGCCGGTCTTCGGCCTCGTTTCCAGGAATTATCGAAAATTCCAGTTCCGCTGGAACCCGCACATCTTCCTCATGCCACGACCGAAGTGACCGTGCTCACGTAGATTCGACCGTAATCCGGCCACTTCCCGCCTTCGCGCTTCGGTTGGCCTGTGGCGGCCGCGAGGAAGAGCGTCTTGCCATCTTCACTGAAGAGCGCCTGCGTGACCCGCGACTTCGTATCCAGCGAGGCGAGCAGCTTGCCCTCCCCAGCGGAAAAGAGCGCGGCGTTCCAGGTGCCTTGCGCCTGTCGCCCAGCCATGAGAAAGGCCGCGCCATCCGGCGTGTGGGCCAGCGCTTCCATGAGGCCGGAACCATGTTCGCCGTCGTGAATCTGGCCCAGCATTTTCGCGGGCTGCTCCTTCCAGGACCAGCGCTGCCACGTCATTTTGCCGTTGCCGGCCATGGGATCCTTCATTTCGCCCATCCCGGCGCAGAGCAGGCTCGCGCCATCCGGCGCAAAGGCTAGCGCGTAGATGCCGCCGCAGTAGTGCGGGCTCTTGATGATGCCCCAGCAGGTGAAGTCCGGAGAATTGAACTTGGCCACGCTTTGGCCAGTCGTGAGATCCCAGATCTGCACGTCGCCCATGAGATTGGCTGCGGCCACCAGGCGACTATCGGGGCTGATGGCGACGCTAAGCGCCGGCGCGAGAAACTCCCACGCGTGGACCAATTCACCCGTGTGAGCATCGAAGACCTTCACGGTGGGTTCCGCCGAAGGCGCCGGTTCGTACTTCTCGCCGCCGACCAGATACTGCCCCGTGACGCTGGCGACATGCACGCCATCCGGCGACAGCGCGAGCTTCCAAGACCAGAAATCGTGCGCCTTCACGCGGCGGATCTCGCTTCGAGTCGCCGTGTCGTGCCAGATGAGCGCGCCGTCAAAGCCGCTCGTGATCAGCGTCTTCCCATCCGGCAGCAGCGCGCAGCCCGAGGCAAAGCTGCCGTGGCGCGCGGAGAAGGCCTGCTTCTCGCCGCTCGCCGCGTCGACTTCGAAGATCTGGCCATCCATGCAGGCGGCATAGAGCCGCTGGCGATCGGCGGTCGCGGCAAAGCCCAGCACGCCGGCGGGCAGGGATATCTCGCGGGGTTTTTCGATTTTCACGCCAGCACCTCCTTGATCGGCTCGGCGTGATCTTCCACGCGATGAAAGGTCGGCATCCCAGGCAGGTCGTATTCCGCGTAGGGATCGATGCCGATCGCCTTGAAGATGGTGGCGAAGAGGTTCTGCTCGTTGCAGGAACGTCCGTCGGGATCGACGCCATCGACATCGGTTCCGCCAACGACCACGCCGCGTTTCAGTCCGCATCCGGTCATCATCATACTCCAGGCATTGGGATAGTGGTCGCGGCCGCGGGCGGCATTCATCCATGGGGAACGGCCAAATTCGCCCATGGCCAGCACCAGCGTGTGCTCGAGCAGCCCGCGCTCCTGTAGATCGGTGATGAGGCAGTGCAGGATGCGGTCGAGCTCCGGCACCAGCATCTGGTGGATCTCGTGCTGGAAGACGTGGTTATCCCAGGGCATCCCGTTCGCGACCATGACGAAGGGCGCGCCCTGCTCGACCAGATTGCGCGCCATGAGGGTATGCAAACCAAACGTGCCCGGGCCGTAGCGAATCCGGTCCTTCTCCGGCAACTTCGCGAGGTCGAAAAGATCCGCGCTGGACATGAGGCCCTTCACTTTTTCGAAGATCGCATTCTGTCCAGCCGCCGTGTGGCTGCTGCGATCGTTTTCATACTTCTTGGCGAAGAAGCGCCGCAACGAATCGCGCCCCTCGCGATCCTCCGTGAGCGCATCCGCCGCGCGGCCGAGCTGCGTGTAGCTGCCGCCGAGGCGCACTGGCGCATGCTCCGGCCCGAGCCAACCCGTGAGATCGCCCGCCTTGTATTCCCGGAATTCGTTGCCCTCGGGATTCGGATCCAGGAGGATGAAATTCGGCAGCTTCGTGTCGACCTGGCCCAGCGCGGCGGAGACGGCGGCGCCGAGCGTGGGCCGGGTGAAGCCGGCGCGGTCGGGATTGCCCCGGGTGAGGAGATTGATCCCCTGCAAGTGCTCGCTCTGCGCCGTGTGCATGCAGCGCACCACATTCAGATCCTGCGCGATGCTCGCGCAGCGCGGCATGAGCGAAGAGAAATGCACGCCCGGCACGGAGGTCGGGATGCTGCCAAAGGGGCCGCTGGAAGGACGCCCGGGCTTCGGATCCCACGTCTCAAACTGGCTCGGCGCGCCGCAGAGCCAAAGGAGAAGCACCCGCTTCTGCGATTTCTGCACCTCCTGGGCGAAGAGTGGATTTGTAAACAATCCACTGAAGCTCGTCACCGCAGCGGCTCCGGAGGCGGCCAGCCCTTTGATGAAAAGTCGCCGATGCAGCCGATGTTCATTCGGCGTACACGCGCCGGGCGGAGGAGTCGTCTGGCTCATGGATTAGTGATTCGTCAGAAATTCCGGGCCGGAGACCAGCGCCCAAAGCATTTGCCCGACCGCTTCGGCGGTTTCTTTTTGGCGCGAGTCCAGGTATTTCACGCCGGCGGCCAGTTCATCGGCCTCCGGTTCGCGCACCAGCGCCAAGCGGAAGACTTCGCGCACGCGGTCCTCATTCGTCGGCAATGTGGCGAGCCGATCGGCGGCGGCCGTCCCGGGCTTGAAGAGCTTGGCCAGCGTCTCGTTGTTTTCCAGGAACATCGCCTGCTGGATCGTCGCCCGCGGCACGCGCGGCAGGACATCGGGAAACGCTTCCGCAAAAGCGGCGCGCAGCGGGCCGTCATCGGCCTTGGCGCCGCTTGCCACTTGGGCCGAGCGCGCGATCGTCTCGGCGGTCAGCGGCTTCTCGGCAGCCGCGGCGAAGGCTTCCGGCGCCGGCGCGTTTTCTCCCGTCCAGGCGGCCAGCTGATAGCCGCGGCTCAGCAGGATCGCCCGCGTGAGGCGCCGCATGTCGTAGTGGTGATCCGTGAAATCGCGGGCCAGCCAATCGAGCATTTCCGGATGGCTCGGCGGATTTTTGGAATTCATCTCATCAACCGGATTCACGATGCCCCGCCCGAGCAGGATGGCCCACTCGTGATTGACGAAGGAGCGGGCGAGCAGCGGATTGTCGCGGGTCACGGCATCGGCCAGCGCGGCGCGGCGGCTGAATTTCGGCGTCTTTACCGTGGCCTTGGGGTCGACGTATTCGTCCGGCGAATCCTCCTGCTTCGCGTCGTCGGCCGGGCGCGTCTCGTCGACGGTGCGGCCATTGAGCAGCATCATGACGGCGGGCTGGGATTCTTTTTTCAGGTTGGTGAAATTGATGAAGCCGCCGATGGCCGATTCCGCCACCACGGGCGTGGCATTGCCGCCGCCTTTGTTGTCGACGTTTTTGCTGCGATTGAAGGCGGCGACGAGCCCCCAGTAATGGCCTTGCTTGATCTCGCGCGCCAACGGGTGGTCGTGGCACTGGGCGCAGGCGATGCGCGTGCCGTAGATCACGGGCGCGATGGCCTCGGCCAGAGGTTGATATTCATTGCGCCGCTCGAAGACGAACCACTGCGAGCCTTTGTCAGCCTCACCTTCCGGTCGGGCCACGATCATGGCGCGCACCACTTCATCCCAGGCCCGGTTGTTCTTGAAAGCGCTCTCCAGAAAGGCATACCAGCCGCTATCCTTACGACGCTGTTCGCGCCGCCCGGCATTGCGCCCCATGAGCAGCGCATCCCAGATTTCGCGCGAGGCGCGCGCATATTCGTCGCTGACCAGGAGGCGATCGATCAGCGCCTCTCTCTTCTTCGGCGAGGCATCGTAGAAAAAGGCCTCCGCTTCCTCCCGGGTCGGGATACGGCCCGCGAGATCCAGATAAACGCGGCGGACAAAGCTGCGGTCGTCACAGACCGGCGCGGGCGCCACCTTGCGCTTTTGCCAGCCGTCTTCCAAAAAGCGGTCGATCGCCTCCGTGGGGTCCATGGTCGCAGGCAGCTCCAGCTTCGCGACCGGCGCCGGCGGCTTCGCCTCGCCGAGCGCCACGATCCAGGCGCGGATTTTGGCGATCTCGGCCGGCTCGAGCTGCTTTTTCGGCGGCATGTGCGGGTCGGCGTCGGCGGTCAGTGCATCGAGGAGCGGGCTGTCGGTCGGTTTTCCCGGGACGACCACGGCGCCATCTTCATTGCCCTTCAGAACGGAGGCGACGGAGTCCAATTCCAGACCGCTTTTCTGCTTCAGCGGGCCATGGCACTTGACGCAATTTTCATCCAGCAGGGCCTGGACGCCGCCGGTCCACAGGGCGGCGGCATCTGCAGCGCGCGCCACCTGTGCCGCGGGAGCCAGAGTCAGCAGACCGACTGCGAGGAGATGGCGGAAGGAGAAAAGCACAGGGTATAAACCTTTAGTTGGGGTGAAGCTTAGTGGGGAAGAGGCAAAAATCGCGCCAGTGCCAATGGTCAGCGCGACTTTCGGGCTTCGATTTCCCACAAAAATCAGGCGCGGCAGTATGATCCTTCAAAATCTCCAAAACCACGAGGCATCACAAATGCTCAAGTTTTTCAGCATGCCTAACACGGCCACCCGCTAACGCGTAAAAGGAAGAGATATGAAATGGCTCGGATACATTTTCGTCCTGATGTGGCTCCAAGCCGCCGCGTTCGCCGCCGACGACTCGCATTTCGTCGCCATCGCATCTTATATTAATAGTCCCAAAATTTTTGAAAGGGACGAAAAGAGGGCAATCGCTATTCTCGAGGAGCACAAGATCCTTTTCGAGGTGTCCGCCACCTTCGGCGCCACGATGTACGTGCAACCAAGTCGCGCGGAAGAGGCGCAAAAGCTCCTGGCAAGCGCGATCAAAACGGAGGGATTAAAGCTTACTCTCCTCACGCGCAAAGGGAACCGGTACATCACCCTCACTCCCGAAGAAGTCCTCAAACCTGAGGCAAAAACGGGAGGGTGATCGGCAGCCCACCCAAACGGGTGGAAACAACCACCCGAAGGCGTAGTTGAGGGCATGGGACGCCCGGAATATAGGACGCGCGCCTCGCGGATGCATCGCCGCCAGGGTTCAGCGCCATTCGCGCCCCAGCCATTTCCAATACTTCATGTCTTCGTTTTCCTCTCTCTCCGAAAGCAGCGGCTCTCTTCCCGCCATTCGCGCGATGGCGGCGGCGCTCCTGATCGCCTCGCTGCTCACCCCATTGAAAAGCCACGCGATGGACTGGGGCGTCGCCGGCCATAGCCCGACTGGCTCCTACCACGCCTACCGCGACGTGCCGCTCACCCAGCAACTCGATGCGCTCAATGCGCTCGGCGTGACCTACTATCGGGTGGATGCAAACTCGCCTTCGAGCATCAAGCCGATCGTCGATCTGATCCGCGGGAATTCCGCCTATTCCAAGCTCAAGATCATTCCGATCCTTTACGGCCCGATCAGTTGGAACGACATCAAGTCAAATCCGCGCGGCTATACCAATGCCTACATTTACGATTCCTGCAAAACAGCGGCGCAGGAATGGATGAAATTCTGGACGGCCAATGGGTACGCCTCCTTCCCCTTCGAACAGATCGAGATTTCGAACGAGCTCGATGACAAATGCATCAACAGCGGGACCTCCGGCGAGAGCGCCGAGATGTATAACGATGGACAATTCGAGCGCTGCAAATCGATCATCCAAGGTCTCTGCGACGGGATTCGCGCGGCGAATCCAACGATCCCGCGGATTGTCGGGTGCGCCGGGTGGCTCCACTATGGCTTTCTCGATCGGCTCATCGCGGAACTCGGCGCTCCCGATTGGGAGATTCTTACCTATCATTGGTATAGCGATATGGGCCCGATCAGCCGCCACTCCGATGTAACGACAAAGCTCGAAGGCTATATGACCAAGTATCACCTACCGACGTGGGTGACCGAAGTGGACTGCCGCGACGGCTCGTTGCCGAAGGGCGGCGAAACGCCGGAGCAAGCGGAGGCCCGACATGGAGCGAAACTAGCCGCCATTGTCCGGGACATGAAACAGTTTCCGTTCATTCACACGATCTGTGTCTATGAACTCCTCGACGAGCCTTATCGCGAGGGAGGGGAGGCGCACTACGGACTGATCCGCACGACAAAGAATGCAGGTGGAAAGTACGAGATGAACGGGCAGAAGCCGGCGGTGACGAGCGCGTACCGAGACTGTTTTCGTTGAGCGGGACGAAAAGTCGTGCGGCGCGAGACGTTCCTGGAGCTCAGGAACGCCCGCAGAGGCCTTCGTGTCTTCGTTTGAGCATTGATCTCCTGCGAAAACTCGGGCTGCGCCGCTTCCTCTGACGCATCGAAGCAGCCACTAGCCTTGGGATATCCGCCGGGAAGGACCTAAACGCGGCTGCGAAAATACTTGTTGACGCTCTACGAAGATCTTCGTAATCGTTTCCCACCCAAGCAAAGTTTACCCAGACTTCAACCTTCCAAAGCCATGAACCTGAACTTCCAAACTTCCCTGCGGCGCGCCCTCTTCATCCTCTTCCTGCCGGCGCTTTGCTGCGCCCTGCCTCTGGCGGCGGACGACAAGGCGGTCGCGCCGGTGGACGCGAAGCAACTGATGGGAGCCTGGATCCTCATCGGCTCGCCCGGCAAAACCATCGACCCTCCGGCCAAAGGAGGCCGTTATCTCTTTTTTGGGGATAACCAGTGGGCGATCACCCAGGCGAATCCTGACAGCGGCGACGTGATGTTTCATCACGGCGGAAACTACACCGTGTCGGGCAATGACTATGCCGAGACAATCCAGTATGCCAACCCATCGACTGCTACCCTGGTGGGCAAGACGTTGAAGTTCAAGTTGCGGATCGAAGGCGATCTCCTCATGAAAGAAGGCGTGGAAAACGAATGGAATGAAGTGTGGAAGCGAGTGAAATGAGCCGGCATAAATGAATTGAATGCCCAAGAAATCCGATCCCATCCTCCCCCGTCCGACTGATTCCGAGCTGGCGATTCTTCGCCTGCTCTGGCGATTGGGACCGAGCACGGTCCGGGAAGTTTTCAATGCCGTGAACGAGTCGCGCGCGGAGCCGCTGGGTTACACCACGGTATTGCGATTCCTGCAAATCATGAAGGAGAAAGGGCTCGTGATTCGCACCGAAGAAGCGCGCGGCCACGTCTTCGCGCCGGCTGTGCCGGCGGAGCGGACGAAGCGGCAGATCGTTGGCGATGTTATGGAGCGCGTCTTCGGCGGCTCGGCCAAGGAACTCGTCGTGCAGGCGCTGGGGACCGGGAAAATCTCGGTCGAAGAAGTGCGGGAGATCCGCAAGATGCTCAACGAACTGGACTCTGAAAAATGAACGCCTTTAGCGCACTCATGCCGCAGCTGGGTGAACGGCTCGGCTGGACTTTGCTGCATTCGCTCTGGCAAGGAGCGCTCATCGCCGCCCTGCTCGTGGTCACTCTGCAGTTTTTGCGCCAGCAGAGCGCGGCGGCGCGCCACGCCGCGGCCATGCTTTCCCTGGTCGCGATGGTCGGGGTCTCCGGGTTAACTTTTGTCCAGCTTTCCCTGCCGACGCCGCTCGCGCGGCAGGACGAAACGGCCGGGACTGCGGCGCCCCTGGCAGGCCTTTTCCCTTTCATCGGGAGAGGCGGCGGACGAAGCGCGATGCACAGGCGCCCGGGCGCGCCGCATTTTCCCGCGGGGGCAAAAACCGCTGAAGTTTCTCCCCTCCAGCAAAACTTCGCGGACGCGTGGCTTGACGCAGTCTCCCGATGGTCACCTTGGATCGCCACGCTCTGGGTAGCCGGCGTGGGATTGCTTTCGGCGCGACACATCGGCGGCGGACGGCATCTGCATCTGCTGCGCAGCCGCGGCGAGATTCCGCGACCTGCCTTGCAGGCGGTGTACGACACCTTGCGGCGCCGGCTCGACTGGCGCAGGCCGGTTCGCCTGTTGGAATCCAGCGAGCTCATCGCGCCCATGCTATGCGGCTTTCTGGAGCCGCTCATCCTTTTCCCGGCGCGGGCCGTCACTGGGCTGAGCGCGGCGGAAATCGAGGCGATCCTGGCTCATGAACTGGCGCATTTCGCGCGCAAGGATGTGTGGAGCAATCTCGCGCAAATCGTCGTCGAGACGCTCTTCTTCTTTCACCCCTGTGTCTGGTGGATCGGCAAACGGGCGCGCGAGGAGCGCGAGCTGGCCGCCGATGATCTCGCGCTGCGATATTGCACGGATCGCCGCACCTATGCCGGCGCGCTCCTGCGGATCGCTGAATTCGAGACGATGCCCGATCTGGCTCTGGCGGCGACCGGCGGAAGCTTGATGCGCCGGGTGCGGCGGATCATTCGTCCCAACCTCGAACCGGCGGGCGGATGGGGATTGGCAATTCCTGCGGCGCTCGCGATCGCCGCGACGGCGGTGCTTTCGCAGTTGCCGGCAGATGCAAGCTTGGCTGCCGGGAAGACGCCGGATGGCCAAGTCGCAGCCCTGCGCCGGGCATTCGCGCCGACTCAGGCAAATCAGCTGACTGGCGCCTGGGTCTATGTCGGGGCATCCCGCGACCATCGCGAGCCGCTCGCGGGAGAGCGGCGGAAGTTCTTTGGAAATGGTCAATGGATGACGACCCAGACCGGCCCGAGCGGATCCGCGGTGGCGGCGCACTCGGGGGGACGCTATGAAATGGCCGCCGGCGTGTATACCGAAGTTGTCGTCTACAGCAATGTCAGTCCCGCCAGGGAAACGATCGGAAAGGCGCGGCGATACACGGCTCGAGTGGAGGGCACCATTCTCACGATGACCGGGCTGGATGAGCCCGTAGTGGAGGTCTGGGAACGCCCGGTGGCTTCGCCGCAGTAAGCTGCAAGCTGCCCCCCGCGAGGCCGACCAGACTAGTTAGTTAGCTAATCGCCCTGAATTCCTTTATGTGACCGGCAAACCGTTCCCTTGCAGCTCGAGGCCAATCGAGCTCGCCGTCGTGCGTCGGCCACTCATCCAACGGCGACCGGGAAGTCAGGACGAAATTGGCGAAATCTGAGTTGCGAAAAAGCGCTGCGAGTTCACGCGAAGTCTCCGCAGAAAGGGGGGTGTCGCCAAGCCCCTCCAAAATGACGACCTCGCTCGCGGCGAGGCGGCGAAAGGCGTCTTGATCTGCTTCTGGAGCGCCATCCATGAGCCGCGACAGGTTCGCGACATCGATCCACGAGACTCGCCTCCCCTGCCGACAAGCCGCCACTCCCAATAGCCGCGCCAACTCCAACCGCGCCGCGTTGGGCCGCCCAACTATGAGCGCATGCTCGCCTCGACCAACGATGCCGGTTTCCAGAAGACGCCGAAATTCCGCGTCGTCCTCGCCTCTTCGCGCGAGGAAGACGAGTGCATCGTCGAAAGCCGGCGGCAGCCCGGCGGCGGCGAGACGCGAATCCAGTTGCGCTTTGGCCAGATTCTCCTTCACCACCATCCCCAGATCGAAAACGAAGAGCAGCACGACGAAATCATCGATCACCGCAATCGCGGTCGGATTCGTGAGATATTGTTCGGCGCCCCAGAGGATGAATGCCGTCCCCACCAGCAGCCCGATCGTCCGCTGGCCGGGGGTGCGCGGCAGCGTCAGCACCAGCGCCGTGTAGGAAAAGCCGATGGCGATGAGCGGCCAGGCCGATTTGAAAGGAAAATCCTCGGCCGGGCTCCATCCCACCGTGTGCAGGATGCGCAGCGCCAGCAGGGTGAGCGCAGTCAGCCCGGCAAACCACAACGCTCCGCGGCTTGCCCACTGCAGGGCGACGCGCATGGCGCCCACAAACCTGCCCCCGACGCTGCGCGGTTGCGCGGAGCCGGTGGAAGCAAATTCATCGAAGGACGGTTCGGACACGGCGGGTTGCATAGAGGATAGGCGCGCCGAATCGCGAGCGAATTTGGCAGACTCACCTTCATTTTACCGCGCGCTTTCAACCAAGTCGCAGGCCGGCAGAAGGTTATGTTAGTGCCATATCTGGCTTTCGCCTATGTCCCTCCGCCAAAAAGCATTCAGCCGTCTCGCCGCGCTGGCGCTCGCCTCGCTTCAGGTTCACGCCGCCGACGCCCAACATCCGCCCAATGTCGTTTTCATTCTGGCGGATGACCTCGGCTACGGCGACGTGTCGTGTTATGGTCAGGGCAAAATCAAGACGCCGGCGATCGACCGGCTCGCGGCGGAAGGCACACGCTTCACCGATGGCTATGCGCCCGCGTCCACCTGCACGCCCACGCGCTATTCGCTCATCACGGGAGAATATCCCTGGCGAAAAAAGGGGACCGGCGTTCTTCCCGGCGACGCCGCGCTCATCATCTCACCCACCCGCCTCACGCTGCCGCGCATCTTTAAAAACGCCGGTTACGTGACGGGCGCGGTCGGCAAGTGGCACCTCGGTCTCGGAGACGGCCATCTGGATTTCAACGGCCAGATTACGCCGGGACTCAACGAACTCGGCTTCGACTATGCCTTCAACATGGCCGCGACTGGCGACCGCGTGCCCTGCGTGTATATCGAAAACGGCCGCGTCGTGAATCGAGAGCCCGCCGATCCCATCGAAGTCAGCTACCGGCAAAAAGTCGGCGATTGGCCGACAGGACGCGAGAATCCCGAGCTCATGCGGATGAAATTCAACGAGGGACACGACGGCACGATCATCAATGGCATCCCGCGGATCGGATGGATGAGCGGCGGCAAGGCCGCGCTCTGGAATGACCAGACCCTCTCCGATACTTTCAACGCCAAGGCCCTCGACTTCATTCGCCAGAACAAGACCCAGCCCTTTTTCCTCTACTACGCCGCGCATGAACCGCATGTCCCGCGCGATCCAAACCCGCGCTTTGCAGGAAAATCCGGCGTGGGAGCCCGCGGCGACGCAGTGGTGCAATTTGACGACGAAGTGGCGCGCCTCCTGAAAACGCTCGAAGAGGAGCATCTCGACGACAACACGTTAGTCATTCTTTCCAGCGACAACGGACCGGCGGTGGCCGATGGATACGCGGACGGGGCGCTGCCGGACGAAACGAAAGCGGGTCACCATGCCAATGGCATCTATCGCGGCGGCAAATACACGGACTTCGAAGGCGGCCTCCGCATGCCGTTCATCGTGCGCTGGCCGGGACACGTCAAGGCCGGCGCCACCTGCGCCGAGCCCGTCTCCCTCACCGATCTCCCGGCTACGGCCGCCGCCCTCACCGGCCAGCAACTCAATCCCTCCGACGCGCCGGATAGCTTCGATCTTCTGCCCACCTTCACCGAAGGCAAACCCACGCACGACTTCCTGCTTTTCGGCACTCCAAATCACCGGGGACTCGCCGCCTCGGCCATCCGTGAAGGCCGCTGGAAACTCGTGCTCGCCCGCCAGAGTCCCGACCACAACCCACCGCACACGGATTTGCCCACGGTGAAAGGGCCGCCCTACCTCTTCGACCTCAGCGCGGATCCAACGGAAAGCGCCAATGTCGCCGATCAGAATCCCGAGATCGTCAAACGCCTGGAGGAAGAACTCGAAGCCGCGTCCACCGCAGGCTTCACGCGCCCCGGCGCGGTGAAGGTGGAAATTCGGTGAGGCCGACTACTCCTTGTGAACGATCGGGTGCGAGAACTCGTACTGAATGCCGACGCTCAACTGACCTTTTGCTCGGGCGAATGTTGCGTCTTTTGCCCAACAAGGCGATAGCAACTTCGGGCCATCGGAGTTGCCGCGCCCTTTTTGCTAACAACCAACGGGGGGGCGCTCTGCTCGCACGCACCAAACCCGCGAATTCGAATGAGATAAATTCTCCTCTTGAACGATTTCCGCCCCATCCCGAGCGCCTCTTCATCCCGGAGGGATGCCAGCGATTAGCCGGTGCGTCGCGCGAGTGCAGCGAGCAAGACCACCGGTTGCTTCCAAACCAACGATGCACCCTGAAAGGCGTGCCAGCAGCGTCTCCATCATTCCTCTCGTTCTCAATTCCCCTCTCTCGTTCCCAAAG
>FTCV01001988.1_pt1 | contig 55918 bp, 44 predicted proteins | sample 1639691 | NCBI WGS metagenome assembly FTCV01 (sample SAMEA3914864, study PRJEB12502) | metagenome | biome: forest; material: soil | place: USA | collected 2012-03-12 | depth 0.3 m
CCTCCGATCACGATGCCGGTCCCGAGTGCGACTCCGAAACCCAGCGCCACACCTCCCCCGATTTCCACGCCGCCAGATACCGGCCGGCCTCCGTACACACAAAAGCCCCAGCCGACGCCGACCCCTACTTCCAAGCCGTAACGAATGGAGAGCCGCCCGAATGGGCTGCATAAATCGAGAAGAATAGATGGCGAAGATTTTTGTCCAGATCGCGGCCTACCGTGATCCAGAATTACCGTTCACGATAGCCGACTTGTTTTCCAAAGCGAAGTACAGCGACGAAATTCGAGTCGGAATTTGCAACCAGGGAACGCCAAGCGATTGGCGCCATGAAATACTTGCCGACGACCGCGTGCGGCAGGTGAAGGTTCCCTTCCACGAGAGCATGGGAACATGCTGGGCGCGAAGTCAAGTGCAGAAGCTTTACGAGGGGGAGGAGTTTACCCTCCAATTGGATTCTCACCATCGATTCGTTCAGGATTGGGACTCGATCCTGACCGAATCGCTGCAAAAGATAGATTGCGCAAAGCCGCTTTTCACTGCCTATCTGCCGCACTATGAGGGTTATGGAGAAGAAACCGTTGCCGCCCAATCGGGTCCGGGGAAACAGGTGTTTTCCAAATTCGATGAGGATGGAATCGTGCACTTCCTTGCTTCGGGGTTTGAACCTGGCGAAGGCATTTTTCCCGTCAAGGCGCGCTTTACCTCGGGCCATTTCATATTCGGCCCCGGGAAATTTGTGGAGGAAGTTCCCTACGATCCGGTAATTTACTTTACCGGTGAGGAGATCACGATGGCAGTTCGGGCGTACACCCACGGATATGATCTTTTCCATCCGACGAAAGCGGTCGCGTATCACAAATACGGCCGCGCCGCCGACCGGAGACATTGGGACGATCACTCTCCCGCGGAGAGACCGAACGCAGAATCGCATTGGGCAGACTATCAGGCAAAAAGCGTAGGGCGAATCCACGCGGTTCTCGAAAATTCCCCGTCTGTACCCGGCCCCTTCCGATTGGGAACTACTCGATCACTCGAGGACTACGAACGGTACGCGGGAATTCGCTTCCGGCGCCGCCTGGTTCATCAAAACACGGTCTTTGGCCTGGAGCCGCCTGCAACCAGGTGTTGGAATTGGGATGAAGCAGACCGGCCGTGTTCCGAGCGATCGGGTAAACTCCAAATGAATACCGAAGAAATTGCTGCCGACGACGACGTCGACTTCTGGTACCTCGGACTTCACGATGCCAATGGATTGGAATTGCTTCGCCTGGACCTCACCGATCCACAGTACACGAAAGGGCGCCGCACAGATGTTCAAGTTCATTTTTGGAGCCACCAGCCGCCGCAGACTTACACGTTGATTCCACACCGCACGTCGGGTGAATGGGGCGATCGGTTGGTCGGGACAATCACGGAACGCAATTTTGAAGGAATCCTTGTATCCTAGAGCCTTTGCCATCGCCAGCGACTTGGCCTACTTTCCAGGCTGCCAGGCGCTTATCAACAGTATTCAGGTCTATCACCCGGAAATTCCAATCTTCGTTTTCGAACGCGGCTTCGGGGCCGAGGAATTCTCATGGATTGCGAGCCAACCATCCAGGATTTTCGTTCACTCGATTTCCCGGTTCCCACATCCCTGTCCGGGCCTATGGGAGGCAAAACAACAGGTTTTCTCGGAATGCGCAGGTCGAGCGCGCCAGGTTTGCATGGTCGATGCCGATATCGTACTGCTGTCCCGGGTCGACGATGTGTTTGAAGCTTCGGAACGCGGAGAAATTGTCGCGGGATGCGATGCATGCGACCTCACCTTCGATGAGGAGTATGCAGCCTACAGTCGGAAGATCGTAGGCAAATCGATTGCGGGGATCAACAGCGGCTTGTTATGTTTGGACGTGAATTTGCATTGGGATCTCATAGGTCTCTGGGCATATTCTTCAAACTACGGAGCTTACAGCCCTCATAAGGGTTACCCGCTAAGCCTTCCCGGATGGGGCGATCAAGGCCTGCTAAACGCGCTTCTCGTTTTGCTCGACAAGCAAGAGCAATGTCGCATTCTCCCACACGGCGTCTGGCACGATTTTCGATATGTCACAACGTTGAAAATTTTGGAAGAGAATGCAGATGCATCCCTGGTTGTTCTGAACTGCGAACAGAACTCGGTGCAGCGCATCAATCATTGTGTCGGCTATAAGTGGTGGCAAAGTGAAGCTGGGCTGCACCACGCCAATGGTGACAAATTGAAATGCTTTCGGCATTTCTCTGAATTGAATCTTGCCAATCGAAGATGCTGACGAGCGCCGCGGCGCATCTCGACGGTTGGCAGCCCTCCGAAGCCGAGGGGCGAGTGGCCGACCGCCAGTCTAGTGCCTGAGTGACCTAATCTCTGAGCAGAATTCGCCGGGACCCTGCGCTGCCTAAAAGCAGCGCCCGTCGCCCAGCCGCGCAAGCGGCCGCGACAGAGCCGGGGTCCCGGCGCCTTCGTTTGTCACGAGCTCCAGCCGACCGGCCGTTTGGGAGCAATTGCGATTGTCGGGGCGCCCGACCTATCGGAAATGCATCGAGTGCCGCAAAATTTCCAGCGGAGGGATCTGTGCCAGCCGGCGAAACTCTTGACCGACCGGTCTGAAATTCACGTCACAGGCGATTTTTGTTTCCCAATATTCAAGTAGACGCCGCTGAGGCCAAACCCCTCAGCGCCATTGAGAAAGAAACCAACAACCCAACTGAATACGATGAAAACCTTGATTTCAAAATCCCTCGCCGCAGCCTTTGCCTTCGGCGCCCTGTTTGCTACAGCGCAAAGCGCTTCCGCCGAAACGATTTATTTCACTGGGGGCAACTACAGCCATTGTGACCGCACCGTCGAAACCTATCGCGGCGACCGCTGCTATGACCGCAACGTGATCGTTCACTATCAGGGGCCGGTGGATCGCGGTTGCTATCACGATTCCTCCTGCTACCACCAGCCGGCGTGCTACCGCGACCAGAGCTACTACGAGCCGTCCGAGTGGTCCGTGACACGCCGCAGCCGGTAATCGGCCTTTTGAAAAGGGCCGGATCCGCGGGGCGCAAAATCGGCGGAACTACTGCCGCCACTCGGAAACGCCCGCGGATCGAAAGGGGGGAAGGTAAGCTGGATTACCTACTGCGCGGCATACCACCGCACCGTCTCGCGCAGGCCATCTTCCAGGCTCACGGCCGGTTCGAAGCCCAGCTCCTGCCGCGCCCGGGTAATATCGGCGCCGGAATGGCGGATGTCGCCAGGACGAGGCGGGCCGTGTTGCAGCAGCGGGAGTTTGAAATCGGACCGGGCGTAGGCCACTTCGCGGGCGATGAGCTCGTACAACTCATTGAGCGAAGTCAGCCGTCCCAGCGCGACGTTGTATACGCCATTATTGCCCGGGATTTCCGCCGTCGCGGCGAGCAAATTGGCCTGGACCATGTTGGCGACGTGACAAAAGTCGCGGGTCTGTGCGCCGTCCCCGTGGATGCGGCAGGATTCACCGCGCAGCAGCGTGGCGATCCACTGCGGGATCACGGCGGCGTAGCCGCCCGTGGGATCCTGGCGCGGACCAAAGGCGTTGAAATACCGCAGGCCGACACAACTCAGTCCATAGTGCGCGGCGGCGAGGCCCGCATAGAGTTCATCCATGAGCTTTGACGCGCCGTAGGGCGAGACTGGCCGGCCGATTTGCTCTTCGACTTTCGGCAGCCGCTCGTCGTCCCCATACACCGCGCTGGAGCTGGCGTAGACAAAGCGCTTCACTCCCGCGTCCCGCGCGGCGAGCAACAAATGGAGCGTGCCTGTGACATTTGTCTCATGGCAGCCGACCGGATCCTGCAGGGAGAGTGGCACCGAAATGAAGCCCGCCTGGTGGATGACCGCCTCCGCTCCCTGACAGGCCTCCCGACAGGCTTGCGGGTCGGCCACGCTGGCCTCGATGAGGCGGAAATTTTGCCACGCCTCCTCGCCGACCGCCGTGCGCACGGCCTCCAGGTTTGTCCGGCGGCCGGTGCAGAGATTGTCCAGGCCGACGACGGTCTGGCCGAGTTGCAGGAGCGCCTCGAGCAGATGGGAGCCGATGAAGCCGGCGGCGCCGGTGAGGAGCCAGCGGCGAGGTTTGGCGCGCAGTGCCGCGCGGATGTTATCGTAGGGAGTGATCACAGTGGGCGGGAAGCCTTCTCTAATTCACCCTCGTACTGGCTGACAATGGAGGAAATCTCAAAATCCCGCGCTTTTTCACAACTGTCACAACGCATGGCCAACAATGTTTGGTCGTTGGTGCAAAGGATGCGGAGTTTCTCGATAAAAGCCTTCTGGTCGCCCACAGGCGCGAGATAGCCGTTGGCGCCGTCTTTCACGACGTCGCGCACGCCTGGGATGTCGCTGGCCACGATGGCCAGACCGCGCCGCAGCGCCTCGACCGCGGCCACGGGCATCCCTTCGGATAGCGACGGCATACAGAGGACATCTGCCTGGCGCAGGATGTCGTCCACCTCGGTGGCATGCAGCCAGCCGGTGCAGTGTACGCGATCTTCCATTTCCTGTTGCTGGAGGGCGGCGCGAAACTCCGGCATGAGCGGGCCGTCTCCGATCATGGTCAGCCGCCAGGGCAGCTCCCGCAGCGCGGCGAAGACCGGCAGGAGAAAGCCGGGATTTTTCTGCGCATTGAACCGGCCGAGAAAGACGAAATGCCGCTCGCGCTGGACGCGGGTGGGCGGCGGCGAAGCATCGGTCAGGTCCACGCCATTGCGGATGAGCGCAACGGGCCGGCGGTAGGCTTGCACCGCGAGATCGCGCACGAAGGAACTGACCGCGGTCGCCCCGGCCGCCGAGCGCCAGACACAGCGGGCCAGCGGCCCGACGAGGCGGAAGAGCGAATCCGTCTGCTCCGGCACGCCGCCGGGCACGTCGCCCAAGTGCGCCGTGATGACATAGGGGCGGCGCGTGAGGGTTCCGACGGCCCAGGCCAGGACGCCGGTGGGCATGGCAAAGTGCGCGTGGATCACGTCCGGCTTCCAGAGGAGCGACTGGAAGAGCGCGGGAAGAAATCCCGTGAGGAGGTAGAGCGCCATCTCGGGCACCGTGCAGGCATCCGGTCGGCGCCGCCCGCTGCCCGCGCGGTAGACGTCGACGCCGTAGAGCGATTGCCATTTCGATTTCCAGCCCAGGCCGGCTGTGATGACCCGCACTTGGTGGCCGCGCTCGACGAGCTTTTCTGCCAGGCCTTGCGCGACCCGGCCGCCGCCGCCGCCGATGGGCGGGTATTCGTAGCAGAGGACGAGGATTTTCACGGCGCAGAGGGAAGGTGGCGCTTCGTCCAGCTCGCCAGAATCCAGGCGCACCAGAGGAAGAGACGTTCGTCCGATTGATTGGCGAGGTGTCGTTGCCGCCGGCGGCGGACAAAATCGCGATTGAGCGCCGAGGGCAGAGCAGCCTCGGAAAAATCGAAGAGCCCTTCGCGCAGCCACCGGCCTACGGGCATGCCGAAGCCTTTCTTGGGGCGCTGCACAATCTCCGCCGGGAGCAGGGGCTCGAGCGCGCGCTTCAGGATCCATTTCGTCTCGCGCCCGTGAAGCTTCGCCTGCCACGGGAGGCGCCGGGCGAGGTCAACGACCTCGAGATCGAGAAAGGGCGAGCGCGCCTCCAGCGAGCAGAGCATCGAGGCGCGGTCCACCTTGGCCAGGATGCCATCCTGCAGATAGAGGTTCGTCCAGAACTGCAGCGAGCGGTCCACCGGATCCTTCTGCGTGCAGCGATCCCAGGCGGCGATGGCTTCCGAATAGATCTCTTCCGTCGGCGCAGGATTCCCAAGTAGGTCTGGAAAATCCCGCGGCTCCACGGCCCCCATCCACACCGGATTCCAGAGCGGCGGCGCGTAGCTGAGCCCGGCCAGGGTGCGCTTGATCTTGAAATCGAGGCTCATGTTGGCATGGCTCACCGGCAGGCGGGCAGCCGCGAGCCGCGCCGCAATGTGCAGAGGGCGCGGGACGAATTTCGCGTAGAGCTCTGCGGCGCGCAAGGCGCGGAAGGGATCGTAGCCCGCGAACAGCTCGTCGCCCCCATCCCCGCCCAAGGCCACCGTGACGCGCTGCCGGGTGAATTGCGAGAGCAGATAGGTCGGCAGCAGCGAGCTGTCGCCGAGCGGTTCGTCGAGGCGGGAGGCCAGCTCGGGCAGGAGTGCCGCGGATTTGTCGAGATCCAGCGTCTGGTGATGGTGATCCGTGCCCAGCCGGCGGGCCATGAGCGCGGCGTAGGCGGATTCATCGAAGCTCTTCTCATTGAAGCCGATGGAGAAGGTCTGCAACGCGCCTACCGGCGTATGCCGCGCGGCGAGGGCGGCCACGGCGGAGGAATCGATGCCACCGCTGAGGAAAATGCCGAGCGGCACGTCGGACATGAGCCGGCGCTTCACGGCGCGTTCCAGCGCTTCGCGCAGCCGCTCGCAGGCCTCGTCGATCTTCAGCGCGGGCCACGGCTCGGGTTCCAGGACGAATTCCCACCAGCGCCATACCTTCAGCCGATCCTCCGCGAGATCGTAGCAGAACGAATGGCCGCCCGGCAATTTCCAGACCCGCTCAATGATCGAACGCGGCGCGGGGACAAAGCAGTACGCGAAGTACTTCTGTAACGAGAGCGCGGAGAGCAAACGCGGGGACTGCGGATGCTCGAGCAGGCTCGGCAGTTCGCTGGCAAAGCCGAGCGCGCCGCCCTCGTGGAAGTAGTAGAGCGGCTTTTTCCCAAAGCGATCCCGCGAGGCGAAGAGCCGCCCCTTGGCCCGATCGTAGATCACGAAGGCCCACATGCCATTCAGGCGCTCCACAAAGGCGTCGCCCCAGGTGCGGTAGCCGTGAAGGAGCGTCTCGGTATCCGAGTGATCCGTGGCAAAGCGGCAACCCGCCGCCTCCAGCTCGGCGCGAAGCTCGGCGTGATTGTAGATCTCGCCGTTGAAAACGATGCCCGTCGCGCCATCCGCCGTCCACATGGGTTGGCCGCCGCCGCTCAGGTCGACGATGGCGAGCCGGCGATGTCCGAGGTAAACACCCTTGGCTTCATCGACCCAAAGCCCATCCGCATCCGGTCCACGATGGCGAATGGCGTCTGTCATCCGCTGCAGGACTTCGCGACTGCCCTGGCCGACGAATCCCGCTATGCCGCACATGTCTCGGCGAAGGCCAGGGGTTCACGCATCGCTCGGGGATCGGTCATCGATCGCGCAGCGGCAGCAGGACCGTGACGTGGGCGGAGGTGGGGATCGTCCCGGGGGGCAGGGCGACGGGCTCGGGCTTCGGCGGCTCGAGATTGCGCGTCTCGCGGATCATGTAGACCGACTTGCCCTGCGATTCGAAGAAGGTGCGCATGATCATCTCGGCGAGCAGACCCATGAGGAAACACATGGCCCCAGTCATGCCCGACAGCACACAAAGGAGGAGGAGCGGATTCTTGATGAACGACTCGTGCTCGACGTATTTCCGCCAGAGCGCCATCCCTCCCGCCGTGGCGCTAATGGCCCAGGAGAGCAGCCCGACGAAGCCGAAGAGGTACATCGGCTTCTGCTGGTAGATATCGAGGAATTTTACGACGAGAAGGTCGAAGAGCACTTTGATCACGCGCTCCAGGCCATACTTGGACTGCCCGTGTTTGCGCGCCTGGTGGCGCACCTCCACCTCGGTGATCTTCGCGCCGTGCCAACTCGTATAAATCGGCAGGAAGCGGTGCATTTCACCGTAGAGGCGCACGCCGCGGATCACGTCCGCGCGGTAGGCCTTCAGCGAGCAGCCGAAGTCGTGCAGCCGTACGCCGGAGACGAAGGAGATGAGCCGATTCGCCATGATGCTCGGGAAATTGCGCTTCAGCGCATTGTCCTTGCGATCCTTTCGCCAGCCCGACACGACGTCGAATCCCTCGGCGATCTTGTCCAGCATCGCCGGAATATCGTCCGGATTATTCTGCAGGTCGCCATCCATAGGGATGATGATGTCGCCCCGGGCCATGTCGAAACCCGCCATCATCGCCGCCGTCTGGCCGAAGTTGCGGCGGAAATGCACCACCTTTACCCGATCATCTTGGGCGGCAATGGCATCCAGCGCCTCCTCGGTGCCATCGGTCGAGCCGTCATTGACCAGGATGAGCTCCCAGGGGCGGCCGATCCTGGTCATGGCGGCGCTCACGCACTCGTACAGAGGGCGGATATTGTCCACTTCATTGCAGATCGGAACGGTGACGGAAAGCATCGAGCGATTGGGGAAATTAATCGCCGCACTGGGCGTGTCGATGAAATCTCGCGCGGGGGACGGCTCGGCCGTCTGGGCAGACATCGGTGGCATTACGAAGAGGCGCGCGACTTGAGAAGCGCGGCGAGGAGCAGTCCGAGGCCGCCGGCATAGAGGAGGTTGAAGACAAAACCGAGGACACCGTAGATCCACCGGATGCTCGCGGCGGGCATATCGCGCCAGAGGCTGGGAAGACAGACCGAGAGCACCGGCCAGATCACGGCGACGGTCCCCACCAACGCAAAACCCAGGACCGCGAAAATCGTGGCATCGCGCAATTTATCGCGATGCGAAATAGCCATGCCAATCCCCGCCAGGGCCACCAGTATGACGGGACCGTGGGACAACAGGGCCATGATGACCGCCCCGATAAGATTGGTTTCGAGCATGGGCCTTTAAAGCGCCTTCGGGCAAAAAAACAATCACGAAATTTTAACAGACGGAAATGGAGGCGACGTCGCGGGCCAAGGTTTTGACGCTTCGGGAGTCTGGCTAAATGGACCCCTCACGCTTTTTTCCGTCCTCGCATCATGACCCTCCGCCATCTTCCTACAGTCCTGGCCGGCTGCTGGCTCACCGCCGCTGCCAGCCTTGCGCAGACTCCCGCGCAGAACGGCGCCATAGTCGCCACGCCAGACCATCCAGATGGCGTCTATCAGCCCGGTGATACCATCCACTGGCAAATCAAGGCCATGGACAAGGAAGGAAAGCCCGCGACGAGCGTCTCCTATACCGTCAAAAAGGGCGGGCTCACTGTGGCTGGCGTGGGCGCCGTGAAGCTGATCGATGGCGTGGGCGCGCTGGATTTCGTAGCCACAGAGCCGGAAACGCTCCTGGCCTCGTTTCAGGCGGACGATGTGCCGCTGAAAGGTGCAGGCGGGGCCGTGGTCTCGCCGGAAAAGTTGAAGGCCGGCGCTCCTTGTCCCGAGGACTTCGACGCTTTCTGGGCGGGGAAGCAGGCGGAACTGGCCAAGGTCGCGCCGAATCCCTTGCTCACCGAGGCCCCGAGCGAGCGGGACAAGGTTTCCTACGCCAAGATCACGCTCGACAACATCGGCGGAACGCACGTGCAGGGTCAAATTGCCCGACCCGTCTCCGGCGAGAAATTTCCGGCCCTGCTCCAGGTGCAGTATGCGGGTGTCTATCCGCTGCAAAAGGCCTGGGTGACGGACAAAGCCGCGCGCGGTTGGCTGGCCATGAACATCGAGGCGCACGATTTGCCGATCGACAATCCGGAAGATTTTTACAAAACCGCCGCCGCCGGTCCGCTGAATAACTATCCCATGATCGGCTCCGGCAATCGGGAGACGAGCTACTTCGTGCGCATGTTCCTGGGCTGCCAGCGGGCGGCCGAGTACCTCACCTCGCGCCCGGATTGGGATGGCAAGACGCTGGTCGTCATGGGCACGAGCCAGGGCGGGCTGCAGTCGTTCGTCACGGCGGTGTTGTTTCCCAAAGTGACCGCGGTCATCGTCGAAGTGCCGGCCGGCTGCGACACCAGTGCGGAACAGGCGGGACGGGCTTTCGGCTGGCCGTATTGGGCGGCAAGCCATTCAGATGCCGTGATGACCACGAGTCACTACTTCGATGCGGTGAACTTCGCCGCCCGCATCAAGTGTCCGCTGCTCGTGGGGGTGGGTCTGCTCGACGTGACCGCGCCGGCGGGCTGTGTTTATGCGGCCTTCAACGCCGCGCCCGTGCCGAAGGAAATCGTCCCGATGCCGCTGGCCGATCACAAGCGGGCGCACGAGGCGCTCTTCAAGCGCCGGGAGGTATGGCTGAAGGCGCTCGTGGCGGGGCAGCCGGCGCCGATTGAGAAGTGAGGCAAATGCCGCGGGGCATCGTCCAGAGTGCATTTTCGGCACGCTCCATTCACTGAATCAATTCATTCCCGAAAAGTTCGTCGCCGATACCGGCGCGGTCTGCGGCGTACGTTTCTCAGGTAAAGAGATCTATTCCGTCATGTAGACCGTTCCCTGGAGCCCGACGGAGCCCGCGCGTGCGAACCCGAACTTGAGTCTTTTCAATTGCCGTCGCTTCCGAAAGCTTGCCGTACGGGTCTTCACCCCGTTTTTCTTGAAGTATGTCCAATCCGACCCACCTGCTCCTGGTAGACTTGCTGCGACAGCGGCGAGAACTCCCGCCGCAGGAAGTCACCCTCCTGCTCGAGCAACTGCCTGTCCTCCTGGACGATGCACTCGTTTTGCCGGACTCGCTGCTCAATAATGTGGGGGTGATTTTTCCCGGGGCCAATGTCCAGGCCTCGCCGCAGGATCTGGCGCGGCTGAAGATAAACTCCTGGCCGCCCTTCCGCCTCACTCTGCTCTCCAGCGACGAAGATGAAGACGGCAACGGGAGCACCTTTGGCGGCGCCACGGCGCTTGACTCCGGCAGCGCACCCTCGCGTCTGGCGGCCTTGATCTACGAACTCCTCGGCGGCAGCCGCCGCGATGCCTGGGGCGCCGTGCAATTTTCCCCCCTGCCGCACCTGAACGAACCGGCAAACGATCTCCTGCGCGAGGCATTCGAAGGCGCGTTGCCGCCGGAGTGCACGACTTTCTGGCAGCGCTGGAAACAGGAGATGATCATCGAAATGAAGGAGCACGGCCAGATCACGTCGGCTTTCGTCGTTCCGGACTGGCAATTGCGCAATTCCCAGCCGGGCGACCTCCTGGAGCTCAATCCCCTCAATTCCGACCGCGCGCCGCTCCGCATCTCGCACCAGGCTCATTTCTGTATCGGTCGGTCGCGCATCCTTTCGGATTTTCCCCTCCGCCTCAGCCTCGACCAGGAGGATACCGACGAAGCCGTAAAAGATCTGAGCCGCATTCACGTCCTCCTGCAGCGGAGTGGCGATGGTCTGACCTGGCAGGACGGCGACGGGAAGAAATCCAGCGCCAATGGCACGCTCCTCGACGAAGTTGAACTGCCGGCGACGCCTTTTCCCCTGGATCGCCGGCGGGTGCTCACGATGGGCAATTTATTTCGCCTGGAGGTCATTCCGGCTCCTTCGGCGCATACCATCCAGTTCCAGCCGCGGAATTTCTATAAATGGAAGGGCTCGGCCGCGCGCTTTGGCGGCGACGACGAGGCCTACGGTGTGATCCTGTTCCGGCCGCTGGATGACCGGCCGACCCTGGTCGAGGCCATCTGGCTGATTTCCGAAGCGGGCTTCCATGTCGCGGGCGACGGGGGGCTCGTCTGGAGTGAAAACGCGGAAACGACTCCGGCGTGGTTTCTCCATCGCAGCGGCGGCTTCTGGATGGCAAATTCCGGGCTGTCCAAAGGCGAGGCGCGACTGGATGACACGGAGGTCGGCCCCGGGCAGATCGTGCCGCTCATCGACGGCCAGGTGCTCGAGATCGGCAACGTGAAATTTGGCGTGACGGTCTCGTCCTAGACGGAGCGGGGCGGGGCGAAGGAGCCCGCATCTGCGGCGCAAACGTCACGCGTTGCGCAAGTTCCCGGCCTTCGTTCGTAAAGCCGTTGTGAACAGGTGCATTTGCCTACTGCTCTTTTTGCTGACGCCGATCGTGACGCTCGCGCCGCCTACGGGCAATTGCGCAGTGCCGAAGCTTCGGCGGCTGCCCGGGGCGAAGCTGTTCTCTTTTCCCGCTGTGAGTCTCGCTCATGGCCAAGGCATCCACTTTACCTTTGCCGAAGCGCCGGATTGCGGCCTGGCCTCCGGTCGGGACCCCGGCGATCCCTCGGCGCCCAACGCCCGCAAGCTCTTCATTTTCGGCGGCCGGGCAGATTCGTCCGACAAGGTCTTTCTGGGCGCGTTTCCCATCGATACCAATTGGGCCACGCATCCGACCCAAAACGTCGACTGGAGCCCCCGTCTAGAAGAGCCTTTCGCGAGTGACGACCGCCTCAGCGTCGTGGCGGTGGTTTGCCGGGTCGGCGATCCGGAATCTGCAGACCTTTCGGCCCTCTCGGCCGTTTCGTCCGTGCGCATGACGGGCAGCGTGCAGATCTTCGACGTGCAATCGGGCCGGATGGCCGACGCGCTGCCGACCGTGCAATCGATGAATCCGGCGGTGCTGCATTTTGCGGGCGTGAGATAAATCCGCAGGGCCTGCGAGGCGACGTCCTTCGACAGCATTTTTGTTTGCAGATTGCTTCTAATAAATTGCGCGCTATATTGCGCCACATGAAGCGTCTCCCCACCCTTCTCGTGATTCTCCTCGGCTGCGCGGCGGTTTTTCCAGTTTGCGCAGAAAACATGCAACAAATTCTCAGCCAGGCGCAGACGGAGTATTTGCGCGGTGATCTGGCGGCGGCCAAACACGATTTTGAATTGGTCCTCCAGGAAAACCCGCACAACGTCGTGGCGGCCAATTCGTTGCGCTCCATTAACATCTCGCTGGCCAAGGCAGGCCCGAGCAATACGCAGGAAAAACAACTCTCGTCCATGATTCTGCCGAAGGTCGAGTTGAAGGAAGCGACGCTGGATAGCGTGCTGGATTATCTCAAGAGATCGGCGGCCAAACTTTCCAACGACAAGGTGGCGGTCAATTTCGTACCGCAACTGAACGAAGAGCAGCGCAGCCAGCCCATCACACTCAGCCTTTCGAACGTGCCCTTTACCGAGGTGCTCAAGTATGTGGGCACACTGGGCAAGGTGAAATTTGCCTTCGAGCCCTACGCAATCTCGGTGAAGCCGCTGGGCACGGCCTTGGCGGAGGATACCTCCGCGAAGGCGCCAGCGCCGCAGCAGCAGTAGATGCGGAGGGGCAGGAATGTCGGGGGCTGGTTCGCGACGCGTAGATCGAGTGAACTGCGGGAGTGAGAATTTCGTATGGCGGGTCGCCGTTTCCGCCCTTCCGCTTTTCCTGCGCGCCGCGCGAGGCTGCAATCCTCGCCTGCTTTGGCCCGTCGCTCAGCATTGATGTCTTTCGATTCGATCCTGTAGGGTGCACTCATTCCTCCGCCCGATATGCGATCGACTCTCCTCCTCGCCGCCCTCCTTTGCGCCGCCGCCCTTGCTCACGCGGATAACCCGGACATCATCTACGCCGATTTCGAAAAAGCCGATTACGGCGATTGGAAGGTCGAAGGCGAAGCTTTTGGCCAGGGGCCGGCCCGTGGCGCGCTGCTCGGACAGATGCCGGTGGATGGCTTTGTCGGCGGCGGGCTGGCGAATTCGTTCCACCATGGGGACAATGCCAAGGGGGCGCTGACATCTGCGGATTTCACGATCGACCGTCATTCGATCGTCTTCCTGATCGGCGGCGGCGGTTTTGCGGGTGAGACCTGCCTCAATCTCGTGATCGATGGCAAAGTGGCGCGGACAGCGACCGGCCGAAACACCGAGCCTGGCGGTACGGAGCGACTCGAACTTGCGGGCTGGGACGTGAGCGAATTTGCCGGGCGCACGGCGCATCTGCAAATCGTCGATCAGCGCGAAGGAACCTGGGGGCACATCTGCGTCGACCAGATCGTTTTCACCGATCGCCCGGTTCCGAAGCGCGTCGAAAACCCGACCCGCGAATTCGATCTTGATGAGCAGTATCTGCTCTTCCCCATCTCGACCGGATCGCAAAAGCATCGCGTATCCCTGCTCGTCGATGGAAAAGTGGTCCGGGAATTTGAAGCGGAACTCAATGAGGACCCTGCCTTTTGGACCCAACTCGATGTGAGCGCCTGGAAGGGCAAAAAGGGCGTCGTGCGCATTGACTGGTTAACGGATAACTCCAGCCTGCTCGCCGCCATCCAAAAGTCGCCGAAACTCTGGGCCGCCGATCGTATCTATCAAGAGCCGCTGCGTGGTTTGATTCACTTCTCGCCGAAGCGCGGCTGGACCAATGACCCGAATGGCCTCGTCTGGTCGCAAGGTGAATACCATCTCTACTTCCAACACAATCCTTACGGTTGGGGCTGGGGTAACATGCACTGGGGACACGCGGTCAGCCGTGATCTCGTGCACTGGGAGGAACAGCCCATCGCCCTGTACCCTGCGAAATACGGCGATTGGGCCTTCAGCGGCAGCGCCGTGGTGGACAAGGATAACACCAGCGGCTGGAAATCAGGCGAAAACGATCTGCTCGTGGGCGCCTACACCAGCACCGGGCGAGGCGAATGCATCGTTTATTCAAACGATAAAGGCAGAACCTGGACCGAGTATACTAACAATCCGGTGATCAAACATCAGGGTCGCGATCCGCGCCTGCTCTGGCATGAACCCACGCATCAGTGGGTGATGGCCGTATACTCCGAAGATCCCGTTCAGGGCGCGGATCCCAAGGCGCCGGTGCGGGTCATCGCCTTCTACACGTCGCCCGATCTGAAGGACTGGACTTACCAAAGCCGTGTTTCCAATTTTTTCGAGTGTCCGGATTTGTTCCAGCTGCCGGTCGATGGTGATGCCAAGAACATGAAGTGGGTCCTGACCGCGGCGAGCAGCGAATACATGGTGGGATCGTTTGACGGCAAAACCTTTACTCCGGAGACGCCCAAACTTGCCGGCCATCGCGGCCGCGGCTTTTATGCGGCGCAGACCTTTTCGAATGAGCCGAAAGGCCGCCGGGTGCAAATCGGCTGGTTCCAGACTGAGACGAAAGACATGCCTTTCAATCAAGCCATGTCCGTGCCTTTGCAGCTCTCGCTGCACAGTGGGAGCGATGGCATTCATCTCGCCTGGCAGCCTGTCGAAGAGCTGCAAAGTCTGCGGGAAAAGGCCGCGCCCATCGAGGATTTCACGCTGGCCGACAAGGAACGTCCGCTCGAAGGAGTCAAAGGCGAAGCGCTGGAAATTCGGGCCGATCTCGCGCCGGAAAATGGCGCAGTGGCGGGATTCCGCGTGCGCGGCATCGACATCGGGTACGATGAGAAAACCCACCTCGTGCATGTTGGCGATCTTACCGCGACGGCGCCGCTGCGGGGCGGGAAGATTTCCTTCATCATCCTAGTCGACCGGACCTGCGTCGAAGTTTTTGCCGATGACGGCTTGGTCTATATGCCGGTCAATCTCGCGCCAAAACCGGCTGAGCAATCGGTGATCGCCTATGCGACGCGCGGCAGTGCGGCCTTTCACGCCGTGCAGGGCTATCGGCTGCACACCAGCTGGCCGCAGCCGCCGGCGGAATGATTCCGCCGCAGTTGACACGCGCCCGGTCGCTGCCTATCAGAGGCCCTCGTGATGAGCGATCTCCCGAGCTTACAACGACGAGCGTCCATATGCGGCAAGCGCGATGTGGAGGAGGTGCCGTTCATTGAGCTTTTTGGCGCGCGACTGCAAGGTGTGGTTTCGAGCGGGTCGGATCCGAATCGCGTTTATATATCGTGGGTCGCGGCGGGGTCGCTCGACTACTATTGCAGCACCAACAATAACCGCCGCTGTGGTGGACTCGGCGGATCGGCGTGCAAACACATCCGGCAGATGGTGGAGGAGGCGGCGATCCAGGTGGGCACGGAGCGGGTGGCGCGCTTTTTGAAGCTGCCGGATTCGCCGGAACACTATGCGAAAACGAAGGGCGCGCTCGTGGCAGCGTTGCGCGGGGCGGAGAAGAGCGAGCCGGCGACGGCGGTCTTCAGTCGGTTTTTGAGTTATCTGCGCTATTGCGAGCTGGCGGCGCCGAAGCAGCCCGCGCCGGAGATGGCTTGGTTCGTTTGATTTTCGAGACACTTTTGCGCCCATGAGTTTAGCGGATCTCCAAAAACTTCCGGAGGGATTGGCCGAGGCAGCAACCATCGTCGATGGCTTGGATCTTTGCCTCGCGATGGGCATGAGCCGGTTGAGCGATCTGGAGCGCGAAAAGCTGACGGCTTTTGGCGAGGTCTTCGCCGGGAGTCCACTTGGCGAGCCGGTGAAGGTCGCGCTCGAAGCGATCGCGGAATCGCGCTTCGCGCCGGAGCATTTCCTGCCGCTGGCGATCGCCCGGGCCAGTTTGCAGGCCTCGCAACACGACGCGCTTCGCGCGCAGCTCGCCGCGGCGCTGCAATTAGCCGATTCGCCGGCGGTGGAAGCGCCGAGCCTGCAAGTGCAAGACCGCGAGGCAGTGGCGCGACTCTCCGCCGCGCAGCATCTCCTTGCGGAACTGGCGATCTCCGGTTTTGCCAATGCGCAGCCGGAGCAACTCGCCGGCTTCGCCCGCCATCTGGAGGCCTTGCAGGAGCATGCGGACTCGGCGCGGGCGGCTGCGCTCTTCACGAGCTTTTTTCACGAACTGCTGGAGACGCTGCCGGTGGACGGACCGGAGAAAGCGCCGCGCCGGCGCTGGGGCGATCTATGGAGTCGCGGCTTTATCACGGCGAGCTATCCCGCGCAGCCGGATTCGGCGCAGCCGCGCCCGGCAAAAGGTCTGTTTACTCCCATCGGCTCCGACGTGCGCAGCAGCGCTTTCTTCTGCGCGGCCGCGATTCATGGCGTGTTCCAGCCCGACGATGGCGGGCCGGCCTTCTGGACCTGGATGGCCTTCCAAAGTTATAAAGTGGACCTCATTTCCGGACATGAAAACTGGGCGCTTTTCCGGCCGGCGATCGATCCTCTGTTACAAGCCCTGGCGGATGGCGGCACGTTCCAAATCAACGAGGGCGGCGTTTTCCCGGACGGGCGATTGACGGCGGTGGAGATGACTGCGGCGCCGGCGACATCGTTCGATCCTGTGGCTTTGGTCGAAAAGGCGGTCGGTCAATTGCCGCCCGCGCCCGATGTGTACACCCGGCATCCGGTGCACTTGGCGCAGCCGGTGTTGCTTCGAGAAATCGCGGTGACCAAGGCGGGCGAGGGTTGGATGGCCAAGAGCGCGGACGGAGTGACGCTGCCGCTTTTCGCGGAAGCAAATCCCGACTGGAGCGAATTAGGCGCGATCGATCTGGCAACCCTTACTCAACTGGTGGGATTCATCCGCTTCGATGCCGGCGCCTGGCGTCTGCAGCCGCTGTGCGGGCGGGCAAAGCTGCCCGATCCGCCGGCGCCGCCGAAGAAAAAGGTGAAACCGCCGAAAGGCGGTTGGGGCGAAGGCTGGGTGCGGACGGGCATGTACGCGCTGGCGGCTCTGACCGCCTCGCCGTCCGAGACGCTGGAAGTGCTTTCCGAACGGGCCAGCAAGCTATTGCGGAGCTGAAACTGAAATGAGCGAAGCCGTTTCCAACGTGGAGAAAAGCGAGCGGCAGATTGTCTATTGGCGTCTGCTGACGGCGGCTTTCGAAATGGACGATCTTGCGCCGAATTTCGGCCGCATCACGGCGGAGATTGCCGAGCGGCTGGAGTTGCCGATGGCCTTGTTGGAAACAAAAACAAGCATCGATACGCTCATCCACCGCCATCCGGAACTGGAGCCGAAGTTTGATCGGCTGAAGGAAATGGCCAAACCTCCCGTCGAGGTCCTTGCGGAGGATGGCGTGGATGCGGCGGAAGCCACGGAAGGAGAGGGGAATGGAGATGAAAGTGAAGACGATGCGAAAAATGTCTCGCTGCCCGCGCAGATTACCGTTGCGGCATCGGACCCACTGGTCGATGAAGCGCAAAAAGACGAAGCTAGCCTGTCGCAGGCGCTCGTTTTTTCCAAATTGCTGCTCAATGTTTTTGGTCCCAATACTCGCACGCCAAATTGCACAGCGCAGCAGTATCAGCAATGGAAACAGGACGTGGCGCGATTCGAGGCAAGCTTTGGCTTTGGCGTCGGAGCACTGAGCGGGGGAGCCGGCGGCGTCATGGCGGGCGGTCAATATGGCGCGGGAGTGAGCGGCCAAGGGCCGCAAATAACGGATGCACAGCTCAGGGAAGAACTGCTGGCGATGGAGAATGATCTCATCCAGCGCATGGACTTGCGCGAGACGCTGGAAGACGACCGTCTCGCGGCCCAAATCCCGGCAACCTTGCCGATCCTCGAGCAACTCCTGCACGACAAGAGCAATCTCACGGGCAATGCGCTGGCCAACGCCCGGAAGCTCATCCGCAAATACGTCGACGAACTTGCCGAAGTGCTAAAGAAACAAGTCTTGCAAAGCAGTTCAGGCGAGGTGGATCGCAGCGTGCCGCCGAAGCGCGTCTTTCGCAATCTCGACATGAAGCGGACGCTCTGGCAAAACCTGCCGCGCTACAATCCCGAGGACGGCAAGCTTTACGTCGATCGCCTGCATTATCGGCACGCTTCAAAAAAGACCCTGATGAATTATTTCATCGTGGTCGTGGATCAGTCCGGGTCGATGGTGGATGCCATGGTGCAATGCGCCATCCTTGCTTCTATTTTCGCCACGCTGCCCAATATCCAAGTCTCGCTCATCGCGTTTGATACTAATGTGATTAACCTCACGCCGTGGGTGCAGGATCCTTTCGAAGCCTTGATGCGAACGAATCTGGGCGGAGGCAATGACGGACCGAAGGCGATGGAGGAAGCTCGGCCGCTCATCGTCGACCCGCGCAAAACCACCATGGTCTGGATCTCCGACTTCTACGAACGCCGTGAGCTTTTCGACATGATCAAGTCCGTGCGCGAGAGCGGCGTGCACTTCATTCCGGTCGGTTCGGTGAGCGGCACAGGCTACTTCAGCGTCGACGAGTGGTATCGCAAGCGGCTCGCACAACTCGGCTGCCCCGTCCTGACCGGCAACATTCGCAAGCTCATCGTCGAGATGAAGAAACAACTCCACTGACCGACATTCCACCACCGTGAAAGCAGACAAAGCAGAAGCCACCAAAGTCCTGCGCGAACCCGCGGAAACCAAGTACGCCGAGGAGCTCGCCTTTCTGTCCGAAGCCGACAAAGGGCCCAAGCCCTTCACGTGGCGCCTGTCGCCGCGCATGGCGCGTACATTCATCCTCGGCACACGTCCGTCGGACAAGTTGGGCCGCGAGATTTCTCAGAAATTCTACGGCGATCCGAGCACCGTGGAACGCGCCATCGTGACCCTGGCCAGCGACCGCGGTTTGTTATTGATCGGCGATCCCGGCACGGGCAAGAGCTGGCTGGCGGAGCTGCTCGCCGCGGCCATCTCGCATAACAGCACGTACGTCGTCCAGGGCACGGCGGGCACGACGGAGGACCAGATCAAGTACTCGTGGAACGTGGCCATGGTGATTGCCAGCGGGCAATCGCTGAAGAGCATCATCCCCTCACCCATCATGACGGCCATGCAGCTCGGCGCGATGGGACGCTTCGAGGAGCTGACGCGCTGCAGCTCCGATGTGCAGGATGCGCTGATCTCGATCCTCTCGGAGAAGTACATTTCCATTCCGGAACTCAAGGAGGAAGGCATCGCCTTCGCGCAGCCGGGCTTTAACATCATTGCCACGGCCAATGCCCGGGATCGCGGGGTGAACGATCTCTCCAGCGCGCTGAAGCGGCGCTTCAATTTCGTGCAGATTCCCGTGGTCACGAACAAAAACACGGAGAAGGAAATCGTGCTCTTCCGCACGCGCGAATTGCTAAGCCGCAGCGGCTTCGAAGTGAACATTGCGCCGGCTTTGCTCGACATCCTTTTGCAGACCTTTGCCGATCTGCGCGACGCGGCGCGAAATGCGCCGAACGACGAATCGAAACTGGAAAGCAGCCTGTCTTCCGCCGAGCAGATCGGTGTGCTGGAAGATGCGTTGCTCCACGGGCGCTTCTTTGGTCAAGGGGAGCTCGACAGCGAGTCGCTGGCGCGCAGCCTTGTGGGAACGCTCGTGCGGCGCATTCCGGAGGATGTTTCCATCCTGAATAAATTCTGGCACGCGGCGGTGACAAAGCGGGTCGAGGAAACAAAAAGCGCAGACTGGAAGAAATTCCAGGATGCGGGCGTCGATACCTTGAAGTCCCTGCAATAGGCGCTGCCGTGGCTGGAAAAGCACTTCCACTTCCGGATCATTTCGCACCGCTGCGCGAGCAACTCGTGGCGGCGGCGGCGGCCTTTTCCAATGAGGCGCAGCCGCTCGCCGAGATCCTGCACGGCATGGCGCACGATACCGAGCGCGCCGCCCTCGAGCCGCTGGAGATCTTTCCCGTCTGCCATCACTCGCCCGCCTCGGCCGTGCATCTGGTGCGCCGGCTGCGCGATCGGCCCCCGCGGCTGATCCTAATGGAAGGCTGTGAAGACATGATCGGCCTGCTGGAAGGGCTGCGCAATTGCCGGCTGCCCGTGGCGCTGCAAGCCTTCGCGCCCAAGCCCGTCGGCTTTCCGGAAGCCTGGTCGCCGCTGAATCTGGTCATGCCGCTGTCCGAATTTTCGGCGGAATTTCAAGCCATCGCGTTTGCGCTGGAGAATCCGAAGAAGACCCGGCTTTTGTTTGTCGATCGATCCGTCGACCACGTGTACCAGTGGCTGCCGCAGGAAGACCGCGCGGTGGAAGATGCGACGCCCAAAGAGGCGCCCAGCGATGGCGATCCGGATGAAAAGGACGAAGCCAACATGCACGGCGCGGCGATCGGGGTGGAGATGGGCTCCCTCACGCCGACCTTCGGCCAATTCACCGAACTGCTGCTGAAAAACGCCCAGGTGCAGCACTACACCGAGTGGTGGGATCGCTATGTGGAAACGCCGATCATCGGGGCGAGTTATGCGACCTATCGGCAAGCCATGTTTCTCGTGGGAAGCTTGATTCGCCGGCTGGGCCAGAAGGAAAGCGATCGCCGCGAAGATTCGTTGCGCGAACGTTATATGTGGACGCGTATGAAGGAAGCGCTGGCCGAGGCCAAGGTGGCCCCGAAGGACGCGATCTACATTTGCGGCGCGGCGCACAGCGCGAGCCAGGTGGAGGAATTTGGCATCGAGAATGATCGGCGCTGGGAGATCCCGCCGCGGACGGAGACCGAGTGGCTCTACGGCTTGCTGCCCAGCAGCTACGCCGCGATCGAACGCCAGTTTGGCCATCCGCGCGGGGCCCTGAGTTTGTCGGAGTCTGCGTGGAAAAAGAACATCAAGCGGCAGCGCCTGAAGGCTTTCTCCTTGAAGCCGGGGAAAAACAAGCCGCAGAGCGACGACGGGATCGAAGCTGAGGAAGAGCAGGAGGAATTGCCGGCTCCGAAGACCTCCGCGCCGCCGGTCGAGGCGGAAGCCATCGTGGCCTTCCTCCAGGATGCGCCGCCAGACCTCGCGCCTGAAGACGACGATCTCATCCACTGGTCGGTGCGAATTACCGGTCTGGCGCGAAAACATGGCTATCTCGCGTCGACGGCAGATAGCATTGCCATCTATCAAACCGCGGTCTTGCTCGCGAACATGCGCAATCGCCGCGGCCCGACGCCGTGGGACTTTCGCGATGCGGCCGTGACGTGCCTGGAAAAAGATCGCGTTCCGAAGAAGCGGGATATCCAGCGCATCTGCGACATCATGCTGGGCGGCGATCGCGTAGGCGAGATAGGCTACGATTCGCTGCCGCCGCTAGCGCAGAATGTTTACGACCGGCTGAAGGCTCTGCCGATTCAGGTTCAGGCGAAGACGATCCAGCGCGCCCTCATGGATTTCAAGAAGAACCCGGAGTTGCTGGAGTGCTCGCAGTTGCTTTGGAAGCTGCGCTATCTGTTGCCAACCGGCGTGGTGCGGCCAATCATCGGCCAGCTTTCGTTAGGCTATGAACCGGCGCAGGAAAGCTGGGATGTGGCCATCGGAAAATATCAGGGCGCGCTCATTCAGCTCGGGTACGAAGGCATCACGATCGAAGGCGTCCTGGAGCGAAGATTGAAGGCGGCGGCGTTTAAACCTGAGGCGAAGACCGTGCAGGCGCTCGCCGCGGCGGAGGATTGCCTCTTGCTCATGAAGAGCGCGCGCTTGACGGAAGAGCTCGGCGACCGGGCTCGGCTTTTGTTAGTCGAGGAGGAAGGCCTCGCCGATGCGCAGGAAATCTATGAGCGCATCCGGCGGCTCGTGCAGTACTATCGCGGCACGCCGGGCGGCGTGGCGCCGTGGTGTTGTCAATTCATCAAGGCGGGGTACAGCCACTATACGACGCTCTTGCCCAATGCCTTCGGCGATCGCGGGGTCACACCGTCGCAGATTGCGTCCATGCTGGCCTTTGTCTTCACGTTGGAAGGGCTGGCGCTTTCGGTGGGATGCCACCGTAGCCAGCTTTTGATCGCAGTGCAGCAGGCGGGACCGATGGCGGAGGATCCGGCAAAGAAGAGCCTGCTCTGGGCGGCGGAGGTGGTGCTGCAGTTGCGCACGCAGCAGAGTCTGCGCGCGATGTTGAGCGAGCTGCTGGCCAATCCGTTGGCTTGGGAGGTGTTGCCGGATTATCTCTCGGGCTTTTTGTTATCGCTTTCGTTTACGCCGCTGTTGAACCGCATCACGGTCGAGCTGCTCGGGCGGGCGTTCAGCAGTTTGCCGGATCACGCCTTGATGAGCTGGTTGCCGGGATTGCTCATGACCCTGCGGCCGCATGCCGGCGCGGCCTTGCCGGCGTTGATCAGCGAAGCGAGCCGACTCTATCCAAAATCGAGCGCGGAGTTGGGGAATTGGCGCGCGCCTTGGGACAAAGCGGAGGAGCCGGTGGCGACGCCACGGGCGAACTTGGGCACGACGGCACAGGTGAAGCCAGAAGTGCACGCGGCCCGGGCCTTGTTGCGCGGAAATCCCGGGGCGGTGGAGTTTTGGGCGGTGGCGGCGGGAGGTTCGGCGGAATGGACGGAGGGTACAGCGAGCGTTGCGGTTGTCGCAGAGAGTGGAGATGGGGGTGGTCAGGCGGTGTTGCCGGAGGTGGCGAAGGCGCGGGTGTTGTTGGGCAAGTTTGCCGAGACGGCGGAGTATTTTGGGAGGTTGGCCGGCCAATGAATTTAGCAACGTACGATCCAGCGTCCTCGGTCTAACAAATCAGGATATAACACCGCGAGGTTTTGGAGTGCGGTGGTCCTGCACCGCTTTCGGAGTGGGGCGGTTGAAACCGGTGCAATTTACCGCATTTTCCACAGCAAGCGTTGGCCGCGTCGTCCTGCAGGCATAACTCCTCGCTATTCCCGTGTGCGATGAGCAATTAGTTAATCCAGCTTTGCGCAGAGGCGCTGCGACTCAAAGGCGCTCGCGAACCTTCCACGGTCGTTGGCCGACCGGCTCTGTGAGGACCGCGTCACGCTACATAGACATCGGTCGATTTGCACTTGTCTCAACTTGCCCACTCCGAAAGCGGTGCAGGACCACCGCACTCCAAAACCTCGCGGCATCGCACGCGGACTTGCGAGTCTTGGCGGGATTGCTCAATACAAGATATGGCTAAAGAATTAGCCAAGCGAACTTAAATACGGACTCCACCCACAGCGCCCGCCCGTTACTTCACATCAAAAACGACCCGAAACCCCTGGTTCGCCAATGAGCCGTGTCGGTCCATACTGCCGATATCCACCAGATTGAAGTAACTGCACGTGCCTTGAGAACACCACCATGAGCCTCCGCGGCCCGCAATCAGCGCCTTCTCTCGCCCGCGATAAACCGCCGGCAGGTCGGAACAATACTCGAACACATTCCCGATCACATCGTAGAGCCCCCAGGCATTCGGAGGATAGGAACGCACGGGCGCCACATAGGTAAATCCGTCGCCGCCGCCCTCTGCGAGGTGGGTCTTTCCGTTCCAGATATTGGCGTGCCCTTTGCCGATCTCGGTTCCCCACGGAAACCGGGTTGTTTTGCCGGCGCGCGCAGCCGCTTCCCATTCGTCGAGCGTGGGGAGGCGTCCTCCCACCCATTGGCAATAGGCTTCGGCGTCTGAGCCGCTGATTTGGGTCACGGGATCATTTGGCTTGTCCGATGCCTCCGCGCCCGCCGCTCCAAACGGATTCCGCCACGATGCGCCTTTCATGGAGTTCCAGATCCAATCCGGCATCCCTTCCCGGAAGACTTTGCCAAAGCCTCTCTTTTCGGCGTCTGTGACATAGCCTGTGGAGGCAACGAACGCCGCGAATTGCGCATTGGTCGTCTCCGCGTCGGAAATCTGATAGGCGGCAAGGCGCGCGACGTGTGCGGGATTGATCGGGTGACCCTTTTCACCGAGCCGGTACGGGCCCGCGGCCACCGTCACGAGTCGATGCCCATTTGGTCCCGCGATCCACGCTGCTTCGGCTGGATGTGAGAGCAGGACAAAGCACAAGACCGCGCGCCAGTGATTCCAGATCCGCGCCCAGACCTTGTTCATAAACCTCATGTACCCTTGGAGGGGATCATTGCTTGGTCTTAAGATATGCCTGCACATATCCACGAATTTCTTCACGAAGTTCCCGGGTGAAGGGAGTGGTCGGGGGTTTACGCAGAAACCCCAGCGGCACTTTGATGATCGGGTCGAATTGGATATCTCCTGCGTCCTTCGCCTTCGCGTCTTCCGGCGTCTTGATCGCGCGCAAGTCTTCCTCATTCGCGCGAGCGCGAATGGCCGCTTCATACTTTTTCTCCAAGTCGGACTTCAGCACGGGTTCGAATCGCTGATTCCGCAACAACTTTAGCATCACGGAGAGCATCTCGCGCTGGAGGATTCGCGCCTTATACAGCTGATTATCGCGCTTCGAGAGCTGAAGATCCTCGTACACCTTATACTTCATCTCACCGCGCTCCGTGATCTCTTCATGCCCGTACACCACCGTGCCGTCCGTGGTGACCACCGGCGCCGGCGCTTTGGGGTTTACCTCCGCCGCTGCGATGCGGGCTCGAAGATCGTCCTCCTTCTGCAGTAACTGCGGCAGCGCTTCAACCAGGTCGAGCGCGAGGATAATCTCAAACATCAGTCCGCTCAGGATGCGCGGACTGATGCCGGATTCCTCCACGGCCTCCTCCCCCTTTTTGAGCTTGAGCGGCGGCGCGGGAGGCGGGGCTTTGGAAAAGTCAATCGCCTCGAGGCGCGAGACCAGGGCCGCGACAACGGCATCGCGATGCGCCTTCAGCTCGGTGATGTCGCCCGGCGAGGGATACATCTCCCGATACAGCACCAAGCGGTAAATGGGAAATGGAACGCTGGGGCTCACAGGCGGTGGCGAACTGCACATTTGATAGAATTCGCCTGGTTGCGAGATCACACGATCCAGCAACGCGTTGCCATCGACCGGCGACTCCTCCGCCAGGACCGCTGTCCCACCAGCCAGGCAAAGAGTGACCATCGAGATAACTAGGAAGCGCATCCCCGTAAGCTACCCCATCGCCGCACGTCGGCAAGCCGCGGGATTTGGTGCTTTGATAGAGCACCCCGCCGTTCGGGGCGTCGGGCTGCTGGCAATGGCATTCCCTTCGGAAGGTCTGCGGGCCTGCTTCGTGCCTTCGTGTCTTCGTGTGAGATAATCTCTTCATGGCTTCGCCCGAGATCCATAATTTCGAAACGTTTATGAAATCACACGGAAGGGCAGATGTTCACACGAAGACACGAAGGCACGAAGCCGACCCTCAGACTCACCAAAAAAGCGGTGATCTCAACACCGCGACCTGATTACGACCCCAACGCCAATTCATTCAACGGCCGCGCTGCGCCGCCCGCCGATACTCCGCGACGCGTCTCGATGCAATCCGCCAAGAAGCGCGCGTCCAACGCCACACCCGAGAAGCGGCCGGAACCCCAGGTGTACTGCCAGGGCAACCCGAGAAAATAGATTCCCGGCACACTGGTCACCCCGCGCTGATGCCCGGGATAGCCGTGGCCATTAAAGATCGGCAGATCAATCCACCGATAGTCGGTATGGTAACCCATGCTCCAGATGATGCTCGTGATCCCCGCCGCAGCGTAATCCAGCTCCAACGCTTCTTCCGCTGGCTCCCAAAGCGGTTGATACCGCGCTTCGGTTGGCGCTTCGGCGCCGCTCGACTCGATAAAGCGATCGATCGTGGTCTTGATGCTCTCCGACACCGTATCGGCCTGATCGAGGTTCTTCTTTAAATCGGACGCAAACTGTAAATTCGAACCCGTCACTCCTAACAACCGCCCATGCAGTTGCATCCCTTCGAGGGCGAACTTCCGCAAATCGATGTCCCGGCCCCCGTCGCGGCCGGTCACATAGTGATTCGCCTTCGCCCGCACCCGCTCCTTTTGCGGGTGCTCGTGGATGGGCTTGTCGTAATAGCCCATCTCATGGAGCCAGGCCACGACGTCCTTCCCGCGATAGCGCCGCGCCGTTCGTGGCGCTCCGCCTACACACAGGTGCACCTTCCTTCCGGCCAGGTGCAGGTCCTCCGCGATCTGGCAGCCCGATTGCCCGGAGCCCACGACCATCACCGCTCCCGGCGGCAACTGTGCCGGATTCTTGTAATCGGAGGAATGAATCTGGGTCAGCTCCGCGGGAAAGCGCTCCGCCATGCGTGGAATAGTCGATTCCTGGTATCCGCCGGTGGCGATGACCACCTGATCGGCCGTGTATTTCCCCTCGCTCGTCTCCACGTGAAAGACGCGTGAATCGTCCGCGTGGAGCCGCAAGACCTCCACGCCTTCCTTGAGCGGCGGCTCGAACGAACGCGCATAGGCTTCGATATATTGCACGATCTCGTGCTTCACCATGAAGCCATCAGGATCGCGACCCGAGTAGTGAAAGCCCGGCAGGGTGCATTGCCAATTTGGCGTCACGAGGCAAAACGAATCCCAGCGTTTGTTGCGCCACGATTCGGCGAGGCGGTGTTTCTCGAAGACGAGATGGTCGACTCCGCGTTCCTTGAGACAATAGCTCATCGAAAGCCCCGCCTGCCCTCCGCCGATGACGAGCACGGAGTAGTGAGAACCTGAAGTGGGCGCAGCCGTGGACGGCTGCGCATTTAGACGATCATGCATAAATAGAGAACTGGTTAAAATGTTTGCCCCCGCCCGACCGTGCGCTGAGCGCCTGCCGGCGCCTATATTTCCAAGATCCGCACCGTCGCCTCTGCGGGATACGCCCGCATCCACCGCTCGATTTCCTCCAACTGATTTGCCGCGGAACTGCACGAAAAACCGAATTTCGCCCGCACGCGTTCCGAAGCCACAGCCAACGCTTCGCGGCTGCGCCGCAAGAATTCCGCGACGGGCATTTCGTCGCCGGCGGCGAAGTAGCTTCGCACCACGGTGGACGGCGAATAACAATTTCGCTCCATCCCATCTGGCAATTTTATGGTAAATAAGACTTCCGGCATGGTATGAGGTTTATTCCGCGCAAGCGCTGCGCTTATTTTCGAAGGCCGAAAGCGTCGAGCACGCTGCGCATTTCGCGCAGCCGGCTTTCACGGTTTCCGAAGTCATGCCCGCCTCGGTCAGCCATTCGCCAACCGGCTGCAGCACGGCGCGCATGAAATCCGCCGAAGGCGGACGATGCCCGGCCAGTGGCGTACCGGTCACTGGAACAAAGGGCACGATGAAAGGATACACGCCCAGATCAATTAACGTCCGCGCCGCCTCGAGCAGACCTTCCACCGAATCGCCCAGCCCGGCTAACAAGTAAGTGCTGACCTGACCGCGGCCAAAGATTTCTACCGCGGCCACGAACGCCTCGAGATAGAAGGCCCGCGGTACTTCCGCCTTCCCGGGCATGATCACTCGCCGCACGTCTTCATCCCAAGCTTCCAGATGCATCCCCAGCGCGTCCACCCCCGCAGCGCGCAGCCGCGCGAACCAGCCGAAATCCGCCGGCGGCTCGCACTGCGCCTGAATGGGCAGGCGCGTGCGCGCCTTGATCGCCGCGGCGCATTCCGCCAGCACAGCGGCGCCGCGGTCCTCGGTGGGCGGTGTGCCTGTGGTCATCACGACATTGCGCACGCCATCCAGTCGCTGGGCGGCGGCGGCGACTTCCGCCAGTTGCTCCGGGGTCTTGCGGGCGGTCGTGCGCCCGGCCTTCAGTGACTCGCCGATGGCGCAAAACTGGCACTTTGTCGCGCTGTTGCCATAGCGAATACAAGTCTGGAGCACCGTCGTCGCCAGTGTGTCCCGCGAGTGCAGATGCGCGAGTTTCCAATAGGGAATGCCATCCGCTGTACTGAGACCGTAGAATTTTGGCGAAGGCGGAAACGTGATTTCACACAGCACCTCCTCGTCGCGATATAACAAACTCACGCCGCGCGCATCCGGAGGCGCGGCGAGATAGGGCGATTCCGCCGCGCCGCGCGTATGCACCGGGGCCATGATGGTCGTGCCAAGCAGCGTCACGGCTTTGTGGTCCGTCGGGCCGGCGCCGCCCTTTCGGCTCGCCGCGCCGACCCCGGCGTCGGCCAGCCGCAGGCCGTGGGTTTGCAGCTCAGAGAGCAGATACTGCTTCTTCGTCAGGACTGCCGATGGGAAGTCTGGAATCATAGTGATTGTCGAGAAGTCCGGAATTCCGTGTCCGCACGTGGACTCGCGAGGTGCGGTCCACGAGCAGGGTAAAGATATCCGGTCGCGCATAGTGGCCGACAGAGTCGAGCATGCGCTTGCGTTTGATGATGAGCGAGGGATCGAGCTCGGCGATGGCCATCCCTTCGCCCTCGGTGATTGGGGCGCAGAGCGGCGTGCCTTCCGGCGAGATGATCGCCGTATAACATCCGCCGCGCAGCGCCCGCTGGAGCTTGTCGTCCGGCGTGATCGATTTGATCTGGTCATCCGTGAGCCAGCCCGTCGAGTTGACAACGAAACAGCCGGACTCCAGCGCGTGATGCCGGATGGTGACCTCGATCTGGTCGGCGAAGATCTGCCCGACCATCGATCCAGGAAACTGCGCGCAGTGGATTTCCTCGCGCTCCTCCATGAGGGAAAAGCGCGCCAGCGGATTATAATGCTCCCAGCAGGCCAGCGCGCCGACCCGGCCGATGGCGGTATCCACCGCGCGGAAACCGCCGCCGTCGCCCTGGCCCCAGATCATGCGTTCGTGATACGACGGGGTGATCTTGCGGCGTTTGAGCCGCAGCGCTCCATTGGCATCGAAGATGAGCTGGGCGTTGTAGATCGTTCCGCCGTCTCGTTCGTTCACGCCCACGACCAGCACCATGCCGTGCTGGGCCGCGGCGCTAGAAAGCCGGTCCACCACCGGCCCGGGAATTTCCACGGCATTTTCATAGAGCCGCATGTGTTCGCGGCCGGCGAGCACGGGCGGGGCGATGAAGGAAAAGTAAGGATAGTACGGGACAAAAGTCTCCGGAAACACGGCCAGTTCGGCCCTCTGGGCCGCGGCCCGATCGATCGCGTCACACACGCGATCGACCGTGCCCGTGGCATTCGTCAGGTCCGGGGCGATTTGAATCGCCGCCGCTTTGATCCGTTTCATGGCTGGCTTGAATGGCGCGCCACGTGGATCACAACGTCCAGGTGTCGATGATGACGGCCCCGGCTTTTTTGTGCAGGAGGACGATGTCGAGCACATCCAGCGGATTGACGGGAATGATGCCCGGGATGAAGGCCTTCTCCGTCTGCCCATAAAGCGCCTGGGTCGCGAAACGGCAGGCGTACACCTTGCCGCCCTCCTCGATGAATTTTGCGATGCGCTGGTTGACGAAGAGATGCCCGGGAAAAGCCTCGTCACCCAGCGTGGGAAAGCCGCGCTGGAAGCCGAGCGTCACGCCCGGCCCGTAGAGCAGGATGGAGGTTTCGTAGCCTTTGCGGAGCAGACGAGTGGCGACGAGGGTATTGACGATTCCGATCGAGCCTTCGAAGGCCACGGTATGGAAAGTCACGAGGGCTTTCTCACCCGGATCGGCCTTCACGTCTGGAAAGACCTTCTCTTCGTAGTCCACGAGAAAGTCTCCGTTCTTGTTCAGCTCTTTTTCGACTTTAGGCATAACAACTTGGCTTGGCGATTTGTTGGTTTGTTAGTGACGGCTGCGGCGATGGCGCGAACCGGCGAATCCTGGCTTAGCATGCCGCGCACCTTGGCGGCCAAGACTCGGGCTTGCCGGGGAGGCTTTGTTGCGCATATCGTTGCGCAAGCGCTCCAGGACATGTTTTTGCGCGTGAGCCGCTGTGCAAAAGAATGCCGATGAGACAAATACAAACAGTGCGAATGGCGGAAATCGCCCAGCGGCTGGGCGTCGCGTCTTCCACCATCTCCCGCGCCCTTCGCGGAGATCCGCGCATCAGCGAAGCCATGCGCGCCAACATTCGTGCGCAGTGTGAAAAGCTGGGTTACCGGCCGAATCCGCTGGTCAGCGCGCTCATGGCGAATCGCCGCCGGCGCGGCGGAGCGGGGGAAGTCGATGTACTCGCTCTGGCCACGCACTACGGCGGCCGCGAGAGCTGGCGCTCGAAGGATGTCTGTCGCTGGGAATTCGACGGCATCCAGCGCCGGGCGCGGGAGCTGGGGTTCCGCATCGAGATCTTCCCGCTGGCGGACTATGGAGGCGAGATGGACCGGCTCCTGGCCACGCTGCGGGCGCGGGGTATCCGCGGGCTGCTGCTGGGATTTTCGCGCGATGAAGCCGCATCCGTGCGGCTCGATCCGGCGGGCTTCGCGGTCGCCGGGCTGAGCGCGTATTTTCGCGACGTCGTGGTGGATCGCGCGAATTTCCACGGGTTTTTCAATGTCCAGCTCGCGCTCGATCGCATGTGGGAGCGCGGCTTCCGGCGGCCGGCGCTCGTCGTGCCGGAGCTGAACAATCGCGTGTCGAACAATCACTGGTCTGGGGCTTTCCTCGACTGGCAACGGTGGCTGCCGCGGCGCGATCGCTGCGAGCCCTTCATTCCGAGCGGTGAGCCAGCGGCGGCGGAATTCAGCGACTGGCTCTATCGCAACAATCCCGACTCACTGCTCGTGTACAAACTGCCGGTGCGCCACTACCTCGCCCAGCGTGGCCTGCGCGCGCCGGAGGATGTCGGGCTGGCGTACCTGTACCGTACGTCAGACGAAATGGGCGGCGCGGCGGGCATCGATGGCAACCTCTCGGCCGTGGGCGCGGCGGCGGTTGATCTTGTGGTGGAGAAGCTCAATGCGAACAGCCTCGCGCCGAGCGAACACCCGAAGGAGGTGCTCATCAAAGGGAGCTGGCGCGACGGCGCCACGCTCCCTTGGCGGCCGATCACCGTGCCAGCGCCAGCGCCTGCCGCGCCGCGCCGTAGGAAAGCGAAAGCCCTGGCGAAGCCGTGATCTGGCCCACGCGAGCGCAAGCCAGTTCGCGGTGCGCAAAGTGCGCGATCGTTTCGTCCGTGTGCTCCGGAGCCACGCTGAGCAGATAGCCGTAGCTTGGAAAAGTAATGAGCCACTGTTCCAGACTCGCTTCCGCGGGGCGCGGCAGGTGGTCCACCCACAACTCGGCGCCCACGCGGGAGCATTCCAGCAGCATGGCCAGCGTGCCCACGATGCCGCCATTGCTGATGTCCTTGCCCGCCACCCGCCATCCGCGCTCGGCCAGTGTGGGGAGCAGCTCCAGGTCAGCGCGAAGCCGCTCTGGCGGCGCGCCAATGCTGGCATTCCAGTACGGTTTGCCTTTGTGAAAAGCGCCGCGCAGGTCCACCGCCATGAGCAGGTCGTCGCCCGGCTGCGCATAGAAACTCGTGATGAGCTTCCGCGCCCGTCCCAACACCGCCGCCGCGAGATGCGTGGGACCGCCACGGGTCAGTGTCGTGTGGCCGCCGACTACCGGCACGCCATAGGCGCGGGACGCAGCGCTCAGGCCTTCCCAGATCTCGGCGGTGTGCTCCATCGCCGGCGTCCAGATCACGTCCACAATGGCCAGCGGCCGCCCGCCCATCGCGGCCACGTCGCTGAGATTCACCATCACCACGCAATAGCCGGCAAACCAGGGGTCGGTAGCCACAAAGGCCTCCAGCATGCCCTCTGCGGCGAAGAGGAGAAAGCCATCGCCGTCCGGAATGGCCGCGCAATCGTCGCCTACGGGGATGTTGCCGGCCAGGGCTTCCGCCGGCGCGTAGACACGGTGGATGGCGGCTTTTTCCGCGACGGCGGCGTTGGATTCAAGAAAGGCCGCAATCCTCCCCAATGAAATCGTCTCGTCACTCATAGTGTGTGCGAACGCGGCGCCAATGTAGGCGAGGTTTGTAACCTCGCGCGGTGCGTTGGAGAAGCGGAGGGGAGGGCACGCCGTTCCGGCCACTCCCAACTCGAATTTACCAACGAACTATTCTTTTGGGCTGCAGGCGCTGCGTAAAGACCACGCCATTCCCACCCCGCCGCTTCTCCGACACACCGCGCGAGGTTACAAACCTCGCCTACTTTGGCGCCGCGTTCGCACACGCACTCCTTTAGCACACACATTCCGCCGGCCGGTAATAACTCAGATCCGCCTTCATCCGCACGTGCCGCAGCCCGTGCAGATCCAGCTCGCCCAGCGCCTCCCAATGCAACCGCTGGAAAAACCGCGCATTCTGGTGCTGCACCGTGGCGAAAAACTCCCGGCAACCCAGCGCATGCGCCGTCGATACCGCCTTATAGATCAGCCCCGCGCCCAGCGCGCCGAGGCCCCGGTGCATGGGCTGATGATTCCGCATTCCCACCCCCAGGCTCAGCCGCTTCACACTGCGGAAATCCTCCGCCACCCCGAGCCGGCTGCCGTGCCAGACGCCTGGCTCGCGCTCGTCGATGCGCACCACCCCTACGACGGCGTCCGGCATGCCCGCAATGATCGTCTCGCAGATGATCGGAATGGCCTGATCGTCGATCGCATCGCAGTCCGAGCCGCGAAAGATCTTCTGCTCCTCGCAAAAGATCGCCCGCCGCAGCGCCCAGTAGCCCTCCAGTTCCTCCCGTTCACGGGCGATTTTGAAGACGTAGTCCGGTGGTGTGAAACTATGAAACGGATCAAAAATCATACGGTTTTCGGGTTAAAAATCGGCTCGCGATTTGTCGCGGTGGCCCATAGCAATGCCTGTGCCAATGCCGCCTCTCGGAGCCGGATTTAGCGCCCCCAAGCCGTTCCCCTGAAAAATGACAGAACTGTCACGCCCCAACGCCGCAATTTTCCGGACTTCGTGAGTAAATGATTCGAAACCAACTCCATGAAACGCCTCCCATCTCTTGTCGCCACCCTCCTGGTCCTCGGTCTGTTTTCCACTCCCGCGCTGCGGGCCGATGACGCCGCGGTCGCCGCGAAGCTGGCCAAGATTCCGCCGGCCGCTTCCGAGGCCCTGAAGAAAGCCGCCGGTTCCGGTAAGATCGACAAGGTTTCCCTGGAAAAGGACGGCAAGGTCACGGTTTACGAGATCGCCGTCTCCGAAGCCGGCCAGCCGCCCCGCGAAATTTCCGTCACCTCGGATGGCCAGCTCAATGCCCAGGAAGAAACCGTCCCGCTCGACAAGGTGCCCGATGCCGCGCGCAAAGCCATCGAGGACGGCGCAAAAGGCGCGAAGATCGATCGCGTGAACAAGATCCAGCGCGCCGCCGGCGGAGTGTCCTACGAAGCGCGCTATATTAACAAAGGCAAAACGACGGAAGTGGAATACCTGGAGGACGGCAAGTTGCGGCCGGAAGCAAAATAACACGCCTGCGAGTTTTCCTTTCCACACCCCGTCGCGCGGCCCTGCTCGCCTTGGTCTGCGCGCTGTCGTCATGTGCGCGCTATGCGCCGGCTCCGATCGATTCCGGCCGCCGGGCCGATCGCCTGCTCGGTGCTCGGCTCAGCGCGCGGAGCTGGACGCTACGCGATCTCGAAGCCGAAGCCGTGCGCCGCTCGTCCGAGGTGGCGCAGGCCCGCGCCCAGTACGAGACGGCGCGCGCCGCTATCCGGACCGCCGGCGAGAGTCCGAATCCCACGCTTGCGGCTTCCCCGCAGATTGTCACTCCCTGGGCCGGACTGATTCCCGGGACCTACGGCGTGGACATCGACTGGCAGTTCGAGACTGCCGGAAAGCGTTCGCGCCGCATTGATCTCGCGCATGAAAATGCCCGCGCCGCGGCCGCGCATGTCGTCGACGCCATCTGGAAGGCGCGCTCGACCGCGCGCACGGCCTTCGTTGATCTCGCCGCCGCCCAGCAGCGCGTGAAGCTCCTCACCGAAGTCACCACGCAGCAGGATCAATTGCTCCACGTTTTCGACGAGCGCATCGCCGCCGGTGAAGAATCGCGCATCATCCAGGCCCAGCCGCGCCTGCTCCAGGCGCAGTATCACGTGCAACAGGCCGACGCCGTGAAAAGCGAGACCCTGGCCCGAGCCGCGCTCGCCCAGTCGCTGGAATTGAGCGTGGCTGGCCTGGCGCGCGCCAACTTCGTCTTTCCCGATCTCGCCCGCGCGCCGCGCAATGTCGCCATCCGCCGCCGCGACGCGCTCACCCGCCGGGCAGATGTCTTGGCCGCCTTGGCCAACTACGCCGCCGCCGAAGCCACGCTTCATCTGGAAATCGCCAAGCAATATCCCGATATCCATCTCGGTCCGGGCTACACGCTCGATCAGGGGCAAAACAAGTGGGTGCTTGGTCTGACCGCAACCCTGCCCATTCTGAACCATAATCAAGGCGCCATCGGCGAAGCGCTGAGCAAACGCACCGAAGCGGCCGCCGCCTTTGACGTCGTGCAAGCCAAGGCTTTGGGCGAGTGCGATCACGCCGCCGCGCTGCTCGCCGCGGCCCGCGCCAAGCTCGCCACCGCTGATGCTCTCCTCGCCGAACAGGACCGCCAGGTCGCCTCCGAGCAGCGGATGCTCACCGAAGGCGCCGGCGACCGCACTTCCCTGCTCAGCGCCCAGACCGAGCGTTCCCTCACCCTCGTCGCGCGGCTCGACGCGCTCGCCGACTGGCAAACCGCCCTCGGCGCCGTCGAAGCAGCCACCCAAACCCCGATCGCACCATGAAACGGCTCCTTTCCGTCCTGATCGTCTTTGCCGCCCTTGCGGCGCTCGGCTGGGTCCTGTGGCGCGGCTTCAAGCATCGCCCGGGGGCCGGTGAAGAAAAGCCGGCGGCCGAAGCCGCGGAAGAAAAGCCCGAGGATTTCGTCGTAAAACTGGAAAAGGAAAAATGGGAAGCGCTCGGCGTGGAGAAGGATCAGCCCGAAAAGATGGAGCTGAAGCCCCACCGCGTGGCCTTCGGCCATGTGCTCGACCCTACACCCATCGTCACGCTCGACGGCGACCTCGCCGCCGCCGAGTCCGCGCTCGAAGGTTCCCAAGCCGAAAACGAGCGCACCAAGAAACTCCTCGCCGCTGGCGAAAGCGCCTCGCGCAAAGCCGCCGAAACCGCCGAGGAGCAATATCGCGCCGACCAGATCAAGGCTGACGGTCTGCGTCGCCGCGCCCGGCTGGAATGGGGTTCGGACTTTGCCGCGCTCACCCCGGACAAGCGTCGGCTTTTCGCCGATCAGCTCGTGCGTGGCGACTCTGCGCTCATTCGCGTCGATCTCATGCCGGGTGATATGCTGGCGGAAGATCCGACGAGCGCCCGCGTTCTCATCCTCGGCCGCGAACAGCAGCCGATCGTGACGGAGAACATCATCCCCGCCGCCAGCGTCGACGAGAAGACCCAGGCGCAGGGCTTCATTTTACGGGTCGATCAGCCGCCCTTTCCATTGCGCCCAGGCATGGCGCTCACCAGTTGGTTGGCCACCCGCGAACCTGCGCGCACGGGCTTCAGCTTGCCCGCCTCCGCCATCCTCCGGCACGACGGCCAGGTCTGGATCTATGTGCAGGCCGAGGAGGAGCAATTCGTGCGCAAACCGGTGAAACTCGACACCCCGCTGGAAGACGGCAAGGGCTGGTTCATCGCCACCGATGGCGGCGTGCAGGCGGAAGACCTCATCATCACCACCGGCGCGCAGTCGTTGCTTTCGGAGGAACTAAAAGCCCAGGGAGGCGGCGACGCCGGCGACTAGCGGCCGCGACCTCGCGCTTTTTACGCCCATGCTGAACCGCATCGTCCAGCTTTCCCTGCGCCATCGCGGCATCGTGCTCACGCTCGCCGCGGGCGTGCTCGTCTGGGGCGGACTCGTGGCCATGCAGGCCCAGCTCGACGTTTTCCCGGAATTCGTCCAGCCGCAGGTCACCATCGAAACCGAGGCGCCCGGCCTCTCTGCCGAGCAGGTGGAGGTGTTGGTCACGCGCCCGGTGGAGACTGCCGTCAATGGCGCTTCGGATCTCGATTCCGTTCGCTCTTCCAGCATCCAGGGGCTTAGCGCCGTGACTGCGGTCTTCAAGGAAGGGGCCAACATCTATCTCGCCCGGCAGGCCCTGGCAGAAAAGCTCGGGACCCTCGGCCACGAGCTGCCCGACGGTGTGCGGGCGCCAACGCTTTCGCCGCTCACGTCGTCGACCATGGATCTGCTCAAGGTCGGGCTGCTGTCGGACAAGCTGTCGCCGCGCGAATTGCGCACCTTTGCCGACTGGACTCTGCGGCCGCGCCTTCTCTCGGTCCCGGGCGTGGCGCGCACCACGGTCTACGGCGGCGAGGTCGAGCAGTTGCAGGTGCAGATCGTTCCGGAAAAGCTCGCCGCCTTTGATCTCACCCTCACCGATGTGCTCGAAGCTGCGCGCGCCGCGACCGGAGTGCGTGGGGCCGGCTTCATCGACACGCCGGGCCAGCGCATCGTGATCCAGACGGAAGGCCAGATGTTCACTCCCGAGGAGCTCGGCGAAGTCGCGGTGCGCAAGGGCGCGCCCGTCGTGCGCTTGCGCGATGTGGCCCGTGTCACGCTAGGCTTCGAACCGAAATTCGGCGACGCCCTCATCATGGGCAAACCCGGAGTGCTGGTGACGCTGAGCAGCCAATACCTGGCCAATACCCTCACCGTCACGCACGCCCTCGAAGCCGCTCTCACCGACCTGAAGCCGGTCTTCGAACACGAGGGCATCTCCGTCTGGCCGGCCCTGCACCGCCCGGCGACCTTCATCGAAAAGGCGCTGCGCAATGTCCAGCACTCGCTCGCCATCGGGGCCGTGCTCGTCGCCGTGGTGCTCGTGCTTTTCCTGCTCGATCTGCGCACGGCGTTCATTTCCTTCGTCTCGATCCCGCTTTCGCTGCTCACCGCGGTCCTCATCCTCGACTGGCAGGGCGTCTCGCTCAATACCATGACGCTCAGCGGCTTTGCCGTCGCCATCGGCGTGGTCGTGGACGACGCCATCATCGACGTGGAAAACATCCTGCGCCGCTTGCGCGAAAATGCCGCCCTCGCATCGCCGCGGCCGCTCGGGCGCGTGGTGCTGGAGGCTTCGCTCGAGGTGCGCAGCGCGGTGGTTTATGCGACATTTGTCGTCGCAGTGGTTTTCGTCCCCGTGCTGACGATGTCCGGGCTGCAGGGACGCTTCTTTGCGCCGCTCGGGGTGGCCTTCATTCTCTCGATCCTCGCTTCGCTCGCCGTGGCGCTCACCGTCACGCCGGCCATGGCCATGGTCTTCCTGAGCAAGGCTCGGGCGCACGAGGAACCGCGCTGGGTGCGCGCGCTGAAGGTCCTGCATTGCGAGTGGCTGCTCTTTTTCGCCACGCGGCCGGCGGTGACCATCGCGGGCGCGCTAGCGCTTGTGTTTGGAGCCTGCGCACTGCTCCCTTTCTTTGGCAGTCAGATGCTCCCGGAATTCCGCGAGGGACATTTCGTCATCGGTGTGAAGTCCCGGCCCGGCGCCTCTCTGGAAGAGTCGATTCACATCGGCAAGCAACTCTCGGCGCAAATCCTGACGAACGAACACATCGCCACGATCGGCCAGCAGGTCGGCCGCGCGGCGCAGGGCGAAGACACGTGGGGCCCGCAGGAATTCGAATTTCACGTGGAGCTCAAGGCCAACACCACTCCGGAGCAGGAGAGCGAAGTGCAGAGCTTTCTGCGCCAGACCCTGGAAGAATTCCCAGGGGTCCAAGGCGAGGTGCTGACCTTTCTCGGAGATCGCCTCGGCGAAACCATTTCGGGCGAGACCGCGCAGGTCGTGATCAGCGTTTTTGGCGAAGATCTCGACAAACTCGACGCCACCGCGCGTCTCATCTCCGCCGAGCTTTCCAAGGTCGACGGCCACGCCGACGTGCAGGTCAAGGCGCCGCCGGGCGCGCCGGTTCTCGCCGTCCATCTGCGGCCGGAGCGGCTCACGCAATTTGGCTTTCGTCCGCTCGAGGTTCTGGAAGCGGTGCAGACTGCCTTTGAAGGCGCGGATGTCGCGCAAATGGTGCGCGGCAGCCGAGTGCACGAGCTCGCCGTGATTCTCGCGCCGGAAGCCCGACGCGATCCCGAGTCGGTGGGCGACCTGCTCCTCACCAATGGCGACGGCCAGCGCATGCCGCTGCGGCAACTGGCCGACGTGGAGCTCACCAACGGCCGGCCCAGCATCCAGCACGACGGCGCGCGGCGTCTCCAGACCGTGACCTGCAATGTGGAGAAACGCGATGTCGGATCCTTCGTTTCCGAAGCCCGCCGGCGCATCGAGGCCAAGGTCACGCTTCCGCGTGGCGTCTATCTCCAGTGGAGCGGGGCCGCGCAGGAGCAGGAGCGCGCGCGGCGGGAATTGATAATTCACTCGGCGGCCGCCCTCGCAGCGGTCGTGCTCCTCCTCTCGATGGTTTTTTCCAAGGCCAGCCACGTCGCCCTGGTTCTGGTAAATCTTCCCTTTGCCCTGGTCGGCGGCGTGCTCGCGGTCTTTGCCGGCGGCGGTCTGCTCTCCATCGGCTCGCTCGTGGGCTTCGTCACGCTCTTCGGAATTTCCACGCGCAATTCCATCATGCTCATCTCCCACTACGAGCACCTCGTTTACGCCGAGGGCGCGGAGTGGAGCCTGGAAACCGTGGCCCGCGGCGCCGGCGAACGCGTCCTGCCCATCACCATGACGGCGCTCGTCACCGCGCTCGGCGTGCTCCCGCTGGCGCTCGGCTCGGGTGAAGCCGGCCGCGAAATCGAGGGGCCCATGGCCATCGTCATCCTCGGCGGCCTGCTGACCTCCACCATCCTGAACCTGCTCATCCTTCCCGCGCTCGCTTGGCGCTGGGGCAATTTTGCCCCAACAGACTCGGCCGACGAAGGCATTTGATCAAAGCTCAACTTTACCTAACTAACTAGCTCCGATGGCGCCGCTTCACGATCTGTGCCAAGTTCCGGCGTCCGTTCCCAACGCCATGCGCATTCTCCTCGCGGAAGACGAAAAAAAGATCGCCAGCTTTATCCGGCAAGGCTTGCGGGAAGCCGGCCATGCTGTCGACATGACGCATCGCGGCGACGAAGCCCTGCAAATGGCCAGCATAACGCCCTACGACGTGATGGTGCTCGATGTCATGATGCCGGGTCGCGATGGCCTGAGCGTGCTGAGAAAATTGCGCGAACGGCGCATTAATACTCCCGTGCTCTTACTCACGGCTCGCGGCGAGACTTCGGAAAGGGTCGAAGGCCTCAATCTCGGCGCCGACGACTACATGGCCAAGCCCTTCTCCATGGATGAACTCGTGGCCCGGGTGAATGCGCTCACCCGCCGCTCCGGTGAACGCTCGAATCTCCTCCAGGCCGCCGACCTCACCCTGAATGTGGCCAGCCGCGAAGTCATGCGCGCCGGCCGGCGCATCGATCTTGCCCTGCGGGAATTCGCGCTGCTCGAGTATTTCCTGCGCTCTCCCGGCCGGGTGCTCACCCGCACGCAGATCTGCGAGCATGTGTGGGACTACCATTTCGATACGGGGACCAATGTCGTCGATGTCTACATCCAGCGCCTGCGCCGCAAGATCGACGACGGTTTCCCACTCAAGCTCCTCCAGACCGTCCGGGGCGTCGGCTACGTCCTGAAGGTCGATCCCGTGGAAACTGTGGCATGAAAGGCTGGCCGCTCAGCCGCCGGCTCATGGCCTGGTCGGCGGTGCTGGCCAGCGTGGCCCTGGCTCTGGCGGCGACGGGAACCTGCATGTTCCTGCACCATGAACTGCTCGGTGATGTCGACCGGGACCTCGCGCTCGAGGCCCAGAAATTCTACGGCAGTCTGCATATCCAAGGCCCCGATTTTGCCTGGCCCGATCCCCAGGTGGTGATGCTCTGGCTTCCCGTGGCCGAACGACCCTGGCTCGCAGAGGCGCGCGATCGGGATGGCCATCTGCTCTTCCAGGTCACGGCAGACGTCGCCACTCCCCTCAAAGCCAAGCCGGGGACTTTCCATACTGAGACAATCGGCGGTCGCAACATGCGCCTCGGCGGCTTCCTGCACGACGGCGTTTGGCTCACGCTCGCCAGCGATCTGGGGGAGGTCAATGAGATGATGTTCATGGTCAAAACGGCGTTCCTGCTCACGCTGCCGCTGGTCTTTGGCTTTGTCGGGTTGGGCGGCTGGTGGCTCATGAAAAAGGCCCTGCAGCCGCTCGTCGAACTCACCTCCGCTGCGGAACACATTACCGCCGATCATCTCGACCTCCGCCTCGCCGAACCGACCGCGATGGACGAGATCGGCCGTCTGGTCGTCGTGCTCAACAAGACCTTCGACAGCCTGCAAACGAGCTTCCATCAAGCGACGCGGTTCAGCGGCGATGCTTCGCACGAACTCAAGACGCCGCTCACCATTCTCCGCTCCGGCATCGAGCGGATGTTGCAGACGCCGGATCTGCCGCCCGGCCATGCCGACGGCCTTTCCGCGCTTCTGGAGCAGACTACCCGGCTCAGCTCCATCACGGAAAATCTCCTTTTGTTATCCCGCGCCGACGCCGGCCGTCTGCAGCTCGAACTGCATCCCGTCGAGGTCTGCGAGCTGGCCGCGAACTGCGTGGAAGACGCGCGCATTATGGCGGAGCCGGCGGAAATCCAGATCGAAACCGAAATGCCGGCCGAGGCGTGGGCGCGGGCCGAGCCTGCCCGCCTCACGCAAATCCTCCTCAATCTCCTGAGCAACGCCGTGAAATACAACCGGCCCGGCGGCCTGATCAAAGTGGGCATCACCGTCGGCCAGGCCGTCGGCATCTGCGTTTCCAATAGCGGTCCCGGCATCGCCCCCGCCGATGCCTCCCGCATTTTCGAACGCTTCTACCGCGGCGATTCCACGGAAGAAGTCACCGGCGCCGGCCTTGGTTTGAGCATCGCGCACGAACTGGCTCGCGCCCACGGCGGAGAATTGGCGCTCGAGGAATCAAATGCGGCGTGGACCGTTTTCCGGCTCACGCTGCAAGTTGTGGAAAGTTGAGTTAAAGGGTGGCGCGCTGGCCTCGTTCCCGTCAACCGAACCTCAGGAACCGGTCGACGACTCGACGGGCTCCGCTTGCGGGGCTTTGAGCAGCCAGCGGGAAAAAAAGCTGTCCGTCCGGCCAAGGTATTGGCCGGCCAGATCAAATGGACTCGAAAACGCCGTGGCGCTGTTGATTTTGCTCAAATCCGAGACGCCATAGCGAATGAGCGTCGCCGCTTTGTAATCGGGCAGGACGATGAAATCCCCGTCAACCTTCCACAAATTTTTAACATTGTCCGCGCCGGTAACGTCCCGTTCCACTCGCTCCAAGGTCGTGACCACCGCAAGTGCGATCAGACCGGCCAGGCAAACCTTGGCCGGGTTCCATTCTCGGCTGCTGGTCAAACTGCGCGCCGCCGCCACGGCAAGGACGACCCACGGCGCGGTCGAAGCGTGAATCCGGAGATCTCCGGAAAACCCAAACTTATAAAGCGGAAGAACGATCAAAATTGCGAAGGAAAATACGAAGAGAATTCGCCACTCTTTCTCGAGCTTCCAACGCCGATCAGCGAACCAAATGCAAGTCGCCAGCAAGACCACCTGTGTCACGACGTACAGTAGGTAATAAAGCGGCCAGCTCAGGACCGTATCGAACGTCCAAATGGCGCCCTTTTCCAGGACTGGATCGTGAGCCGAATAATAAAGCGCGTATAAAACGAAGACGGCGAGGCCGGCGCCGAGCGAAAGGGGCATCACTCTCCACCGAGTCGGCCGGCAAAAGATCCAGGCCGCCGGAACGACGGCGAGCCCCAGACACGTCAACGGGCTCCACGCGAGCGCAAGCGTCCACACGAGAAAACCAAGCCCAATCTGCCCGCGCACAAACAAAAGCTCATAGAGGACGGCGAAGCCCAGCCAGCCTGCGATGCAATGCTGCGGAGTCCAGTAGCTCTTGATGAAAGGATTCGTATAGCCGGTGTTCGCGATCCCCATCAGGTCGAATGCATGCAAAACGTCGTTGGGATTCAACGGATGCGCGGCCAGCAAGTACGGCAGCTTGACGCGCGCCAAATGCCAAAGCACCTGAATGCCGCCAACCACGAGGAAGACGCCAATGGTGATCCAGGGCCGGCGGGCATTCATGGAGCCCACCCAGAACAGGATCAGAAAAAAGGCCGCGGCGGTCCACAGAAACATTACGCAGTTGCCAACGCCCTCGCCCGCAGCCGAGCCGACGGCCATCGGCGGCAAGTAATAGCCCAAAGAGTAACATAGATAACGCAACCCCCGATCAGACTGGTAATACACCGGCCAGGACTTGATTTCCAGATCGTGCATCAGCAGATTATGCTTCTGATAATCGTAACTCTGCGGAATGAAGGCGCCGACTCCGGAAAAGAATGTCCAGAGCAAGGCGAGAAGCGCCAAGGCCCAAAGGCCTCGCCGATCGAACGGACTCGAATTGCAGCAGCCTTGTTTGTTTTCAAATGCCGCGGCCAGAGCGACGCCGATGAAGATGGCAACCGGCCAGCCAATCACCGGTTTCAACCACATCAAACAAAACAGGAGGACGGGGGTCGCGAGATAGAGGATGGCCGCGGGCAGAAACCAATGGCTGGCGCCGCCGGCCGCTCGTTCGGGAAGAGCCGTTTCGGCCTTGCTCGCATCAGGGCTGGAGACGGGGCAAGAGGCGTCCATACGGTCAGGGAATCATTTAAATTATGCGGGCGGGGGCAATGACCTATCGCGGCCACGCCAAATTGCAACTTACGTTTTCGCTCCAAATTCCAGGGTCCCAAACCGTTCCGCCATGTGGAATTGCGGATGCCCGGTTGGCGACCACGCCGTGAGTTCCCGAGCTTCGCCCTGGGGTCGGTCGATGCGGCAAAAATTCACCCGCCACCGTTCACCGGCCAGCGGCGTTTGCGCCGCCACACTTCCCAACGGAATCGCCAACTCCGCGTTCCAGCCCGTCTCCGTCTTTTGCACCGCCGTCCGCAAGCCCTCGCACCTCCAGGCAAAGTTCTTCACCAGTCCGCGCCGCGTCCGCCGCACGACGAGGTCGAGCACGGCATTGAGCGGATTTACTTCAAATTCGAAATAGCTCTGCAAATCGCCCACCGCATCCAGAAACACCTCCACGGTTTCCTCCTGATAAAGCGGCGCATCCCGCTGCGTCAGCGTCGCCCACGGGTGCGTATCCTCAGCGCAGAATAGGAACCGCAGATCCACGCCATCCCAGCCGGCCTTTGCCGTTGTCCCTTGCTGCGGCGCGGCGCCGGTGACGACATCTCGAAACGAGACGCCCGCGATCTGACTCCATCCTTCTGCGTTTGGATCGGCCGAAATCTCGCCAAACTTCCCAAATGGACAATACAGGACAGGCAAGACGTCTAGATTCATGGCCGGGCGATTGTAGTTCGGCGCCGTTTCCGTGCAAAGCCAAGGAATGGTTGCAAATCAGGTCTGTCCGGGTAGTCCTTCTCGCCCCCGCGCCTTTCCCTTTGTCCATGGTCCTATGAATGCCTCGAGCCTTGCCTTCCATCCCGGTGAGCCGAATGTCGAAGCCGGTCACCCGGACCGGGCCCGATCGGTCAGCCCGCGGTTTTTTCCTTGGGCGATGCTCTATCTCGCGCTCCCTACAGGATTGTATTTGTTGACCTGGCTCAGACCCGTCATTGGATGGCCCGCCGCCATCCTCGTGATGGCTTGTGTTGGTAGTCTCTTCAAAAGCCATGAAAAGGGCGTAGCGGCTGCGGCGTTTAGTCGCCGCGAGATCTGGTGTCTGGCGGCCGTGGCTTTGCTGTGGGCATTTCTGTCGGGCGCCGGAACGTACGTCCCGCAGAGCGCCGACTACTTGAAACACAATCTCCTGATCCATGATCTCGAGACCAAGTCCTGGCCGGTGCTTTACGAGACCGCGCGCGGCCCGCGTTTTCTCTGTTATTCTCTGAGCTACTACCTGTTGCCGTCGGCGATCGGGTCCGCCGGGGGCGAGGCCGTGGGAAACATCGCTTTCCTCTTGTGGACCGCCGCCGGCTTTTTTCTGGTTCTTTACTGGATCGGCTCCATGAACTCCGCACGGCCGTGGAGCACGCTCGGTATTTTCCTCCTCGTGGCCGGCCTGCAGTTCCTCTGGCAGTACACGCACCGTCACTTCATTCCCATGCTTGCGCACTCGCCGCCGGACGCGGATCCCTTGCAAGTGCTGGGGCTGCTCAGCGACTACACGCCGGCGTTGGTCAAAGGCTTCTGGACGCCACAGCATGACCTCGCCGGCTGGCTCGGCATCGCCCTGCTCTATGAATTGCTCTATGTCCGCGGTCGGGTCGGCTCGAGCTTTCTCGCCTGGACGGTCCTGCTGGGTTGGAGCCCCTTGGCCAGCGTCGGCCTGGTGGTCATTCCTCTGGCCTGGCTGTTTCGGCGTCCGTCCCGCCTCGTTTGGGAGCCCGTGTCGTTGTCTGCCGGCGCCGTTCTCTTCGTCCTCCAGGCGCTCTACTTTTCCGGGCATGATCCCATCGGGGAGAAAGGCTTCATTTGGCGTTTTCACTCGGGCCTGAGCTGGCCGTTGGTGGTTTCCATTTACGCGCTGGCCGAGGTGCTTTTGGTGGCGATCTGTGTTTGGCTGATCGACCGGCGCTGGAACGTTCTCGAAGGCCGGCGAACGCTTTTCAACGTTTCTGTTGCCCTGCTGGTCCTCCTCCCACTCTACAAATTTGGCTTTTTTGGAGATCTCCGAATGCAGGCGGCGAATGGCCCCTGCGTTTTTCTCGCCCTTGGCATCGCCTGCAGCCTGACCCATGAGCGGGTTTCCCGCAGCAATCCGTTTTTCATTTGTCTGGCCATCATGGTGGCCATCACTGCAGCGACGTCCTTGCTGCGCGCCACCCAATACCTCGTTTACAAGAATGCCGGCCCGCTGGCCTGGAGGATCGATGGAGTCGATCACGACCTCGTCTTACCGAACTATAAACAGAAGACTTTGGCCAGCTATGGAGTCACTGACTTGAGCGCGATCAACAAGATCTCGGAACAGGGCAAGGACCGGAGCCCGTTCGACCTCGCCGCTCAGTATCTGGGCAGGACGGATAGCTTTGTCTTCAACAAAGTGCTCGCGCCGCAACAATCCCCGGCGGCGAGCAAAGCCACGTCCAACCCTTGATTGGCCTTTCGCTTGTTACTTAAAAACGCACACCCCCCGACAGACAACTCGTTGCCTGCCGGGGGGCTTTTGCGCAAATCGATGGGCTGATCGTTAAAGCCGATCAGTGTTCGGTCTTAGCCACTTCGCCGAGGTCGCCCTGGGTCAGAAGATCCGCCCGCAGTTTGTGCAGGTCGACGTTCTTCGGTTCGGCGGCGATGGCCGTGGAGATGGCTTGCAGGGCATCGTACCAATACCCGCCCTGGGCATAGAGCGCGGCTTGCTCGGCCGGCGTCGACTTCGAGAGCTCTTCCTGCAGATCTTCCTTGGCCGCCACGCGCTTGATCACCCCCGTGGAAAAGGAGTCCAGCGAACGGTCCGCGGGATTCGGGATGAGCGCCACGTGCCAGACGTACTCGATGCCCGGCTCCAGCTTCACGTTTTGCTGAATCAGCGAGATGGCGCGGATGCCGGCCTTCTGCGAATTGGGCAGTTTGACGGAAAGCAGCGGTTTCGGCTTTTTCGGCTCATTGAGCGTCAGCTCGAAGGCGGCCGTCGTCGGGGCCGACTGGTACCAGAAAAGCGCCGGCTGTTCCTGGGTGGTCAGCGCGCCTTCCTTGGGGACGAGCACGCGGATCTCCGGGAGATTCGAGTTCGCGGCGCGGGTGCCGCCGGAGCTGTTGCTGGCCGCGGCGCCGAGCGAACCGGCGGGCGGAGTAAACTTGATGCGCGCCGGGAGCTTTTTGACTGGCGCGGGAGTCGTCTGGCCAGGCGTTGCGGCGGCGTCCGGAGTGCCGGGCGTCGCAGCCCCCGGGGCCGCCGGGGCGGCGGAAGCAGGCGCCGCGGGTGTGGTCTCGGTCGCCGGCGCGGGCGGCTGAGCGCTCTTGCCCTTCGCCGCGTCGGCGGCGGGAGCGGTATCGGCCGCCAGCAAGGGCGCGCCCCAAATGGCAGCAGCAGCAAAGGCGGGAAGGACTAGTTTCATATGGAGGATACGGTTTCAGCGGTGGGACTTGCAGAAGAAATTTTTTCGCGGACGACGCGGTAGACGCTGACTTTGTTTTCTTTGCCCTTCAGTTGCTCCTCGCCAACGTACTCCGTTTCGAACTTTTCGCCTAGCAGATCATTCGTCGCCCCGCCGATGAGGATGCGGCAGCACGTGCCAGGCGGCGGCGGGATTTCGTCCTTCCGCGTGCTTTCCAGGCGCGAAGCCGTGTTAACGATGTCGCCGATGACCGTGTACTCATGACGATCTGTCGAGCCCAGGGTGCCATGAACGAGGGTGCCGGTGAAGATCCCGATGCGCATGCCGATCTGAGGTTTGCCGGCCCGCTTCCAGTACTCGTTGAGGTCGTCGAGTTCTTTGCCCATCGCCAGGGCGCAACGCACGGCATTGGTCGCTTCCTCCTCGATTTCTCCGGGCGTGCGTCGTGGCGTGGGCACGCCAAAGAGCGCCATGACCGAGTCGCCGATGTACTTGTTGACCAGCCCGTCGTGCGCCTCGACCTGATGCGCCAGCCGCTCCATGATCTGGTTCAGCCAATCCATGAGCTGCTGGGCGTCGAATTTTTCGGAGACCGTGGAAAAGCCGACAAAGTCGCTAAACAACACGGTCGCCGTGATTTTTTCCGACCGCAGCACCCCTCCTTCCAGGTACGAGTGCCGTTGTTCCCAGAGCGATTTCGCCACTTTCCCCGAAACGTGTCGCGAGAAAAGCTGCATGAGCTGGGCGCGCTGCTGCCGCTCGCGCACGAAGACCAGACCGAGCGTCGCGCCGGCAGTCACCAGGTAATCGAGACCCGGCTCGGCGAAGGGCAGCCACCAGTCGTGCTGAAAGGCGGTCCAGACGATCACCACCAGGACAAACCCTCCGAAGGCCACGACCAATACGCCCTGCCAGAGCGAACGAAAAAGCACGAACCCAGTCAGACCGCCCAGGATCGTCCAAAGCAGCGCCCACGGGTATTTCGCCCAGCCCGGCCAGACGCGCGTCGTCGGATCGCCATCGAAGACATTCCGCAGGATTTGGTTCACCATTTGGGCATGCAGCATCACGCCCGGGTATTGGTGATCCAGCGGCGTATCCTGCCGGTCCTTGAAGCTTTGCGCCGTGTTTCCGATCAAAACGATGTGATCCGTAAATAGGCTCGTCACAAACTTCGGGTCCATCACTTCGCGCAAGCTTGCGGTCGGGAAAACGGTCGGCGACTTGAAATCGAACAGAAACTGGAGCCCGGCGTCGTCGGCTGCAGCATAGCCGCCGTCATTCGCCCGGAAACGTCGGTAGTACGCCTTCCCGAGTTTGAACGACGAAAAATCCGGAGCCAATTCCGGGCTCGGCGGCGCCACATTTCGCACCTGCGCTTCGGCTGGGATCGCGGTCATCGCCACCAGCATGGCAAAGGAGAAATAGGACTGCTTTCCATCGCCATAGAGGACGTAGTCGCGCCGCACGGTATTGCCGTCGGTCACAAAATTGTTGACCGAAATACGCGCCAACCGGTCGTCCGGCGGCAGCTTGTCCAGAACCGGAGGCGGAGGCACGCCGGTCGTGGGATCGCCGTTCACAGGAGGAATGAAGATCGTCACGAGATTATCCGCCGGCCCGAGCACCTGGTTCAGCTGTTCCAGCTCGCTGCTATCCCGCGGCTCCGGGAGATCCCGATACATGTCCATGCCGACAGCTTTCGGATTTGCCGCCAGCACCTTCGTCAGCAGCGCGGCGAGCTGAGAATCCCGCAGCGGATAGTCCCGCGTGCGGATGTCCACTTCGTCGATGCCGATGATTACGATCCCGGGATCAGCCTCGTTCGCCACGTGCCTTTTGACCAGCATCGCGTCATAGGCCGCCAGCTCCCAGCGCTCCAGCCAGCCGCGCGCGCGCGCGGCCCAGAAACCGCCAAAAATGACCGCCATGATGCTGGCGCTAAAGGCCGCCGACCGCAGCATTTCCTTTCTCTTGTTCACGTCGCTCACAGCCAGTTGCCGATGATGAGGTACGGCGCCCACAGACACGGATGACTGGTGGGAGCATCGGCGAGCAGGTGAATCTGCGCGCGCTGCAGAGCCTTGGCCTTGGAGACGCCTGGCTCATGGCGCAGCGTGCCGTAAAAGTCGGAGATGAGCTTCGTCGAGGCCGCATCGTTCACCGACCAGAGCGTAGCCAGCGCCGCCCGGGCGCCCGCCTTGATGGCGATGCCCGCCAGACCCAGCGCCGCGCGATCGTCGCCCGCCGCCGTCTGGCAGGCGCTGAGCGTGAGGAGCTCGATGGGCTGATCGCGCAACTGGCTCGGCCGCAGCAGACGCTCCAGGCCATCCAGCGTGATCGTCCCGTCGTAAGTCAGCACGAAGGTCTTCCGCACATCACCGCTGAATTCTCCATGCGAGGCGATGTGGACCATCGACACCGGCTGATCGCCCACGGCCTTTTCCACGCTGCCCTCGCTGAAGGCCTGGTCCATGAGCGGCATGCCGCCGTAAAGCTTTTGCAGATTGGCGATCTCCGCGGTCACATTGGGCAGCGCGGCAAATTGCTGACCTTCCCGCGTCACGGCCTTCGTCAAACCGGCCGCCATGAGGCGGGCATTCTCCCGCTTCAGCGGCTTCGGCTCCATGAGGGTGAGGCCGGGAGTGACTGCGATGGCGTAGCGCTCGATGAGAAATTTCGTCCCGTCATGCAGTGCCGCCATCGGCACGGTCCGCAGCGCGCCATCCGGCACGAAGACCAGGGTATCCGTCTTTTCTTTCTCAAAAATCGGCTCCAAGGGCTTGATGAGCAAGGTATAGAGCTGCTGGGACTCCACCAGGTACTCCTCGCTGATGCGCGTCTGCAAATGCTCGCGAAAGGCCCGCACCATCGTCGTCAGATCCTCCGCATTCACCGGCGCGCGTTGGCGATAGAGCTTCCCATTCAGGCTCAGGATGATTTCCGTGCGGTCGGGCAGGGGAATGATGTAAACGATGGCCGCCGTAGGCGAGAGGTTCTCCAGGGTTTTGGTCTTGGACCGGGCGATATTCACGCAATCGTCCTGGAAATAGTCTTCCAACTCGACGGACTTCAGGGTCTCGCAAGTGTCGCGCGCCTCGCGCAGGCAGGCGTCGATCGCCTTGGGATCCTTCATCCCGTCCGCCCGCTGCAACAAAAGATCCGCCAGCTCGAAGTACACGGCCCCGGCCGCTTCGCGATAGGACGAGCGGGCATTGGCATTGCCCAGGCGCGCCGAAAGATCGTTCCGCACGTGGTCGAGCTCGCGGACCGTCCGCTGATAGTCGGCAATGGCCGGCTCGCGCAATCCGGCCGCGCGCTCCAGCCGGCCGGTCTGCCATTCCCAGAGGTAAAGGGAATCCGGCGCCTGCGCCTGTTGCGCGAGAAAGGCCGCGCGGCGCGTCAGCTTCATGGCGTCCGTGTTCTTTTTCTCCTGCTCGTAGAGATGGCCCGAGTAGCCGAGGGCAAAGGAAAGCGTCCGCTTGTCGCCCGCGGCCTCGGAGATGCGGGCGGCGTCTTCGTAAAGCTTCAGCGCGCGCATCCGCAGACCCTGTTCGTGCGGTGGAGCCGCCTGGAAAAGCAGCTCCCAGGTCTTTCCGCCGCGCATCAGGCACACGGCCTTCTCGCGTCCGTCCGGCAGGTGTTCGGCGGCGCTCACGGCGACTTCGTTCAGGCCCTTCGCTTCGTCGAATTTTCCCTCGTGCAACGCCGCGTCGGCGAGGTTGGCCCGCGCCTGGGCCGCCTGGGTCGGATCAGCCAAGTGCGCCGCCGCTTCCGCAAAAGCCGCATGGGCTTCGGGATATTTGCCCGCCGCCGCGAGGAGCATGCCGAGATTATTCTGCACGGCGGCGGCTTGCACCGTGTCGCCGGTCTCGTGGGCCAGCTTTAGCGCCTCGTCCAGATGCTCCTGCGCATACTCGGCGTCGTGGGAAAACATCCGCACCGCGCCGAGGGAATTCAGCGCCGCGATGGTCCGCCGCTGATCGTGAATTTTCTTCGCCAGATCTCGGGCCTCGAGCAGCGCCTCCACGGCGCGCCGATGCTCCCCCAGCGAATGATAAGCCTCGCCCAGCCCGAGCAGCCCATCGATGAGTGTCGGATTGTCCTTGGCCCGCCGGGCTTTCTCCACCATGGCCCGCCACTTGGAGATGGCCTCCTCAATATGGCCATTTTCCCAGGCGCGCTCATCCGCCACGCTCGCCGACGGCGCTGGCGTCGCCTTTACTGGAACAGGTGCGCTAGCCGTCACGGACCGGGCCAAACCAAGCGCTGCAACCAATGCAACGTGCCCCATCGCCTTCCGCCAGCCGGCAAGCAGCGGCTGGCTAAGGTGGAATGGGATGGGGTTGCCGAGCCTCATGGGAAAGTAGTTCCATAGCATCAAACGGGCTGGAACGGCAACTTTACATGCCGTTGGCGCCTGCGTCTTCGGTTGACAATTCGTTCAATCTCCGTGAGGAAAAAATCTTCGCGCGCCTGACCAACGGGTTCGCATCACTCCAAAAGCCTGCTCCCACACATGTCCGCAATCGCGACGGAAACTGATTTTGAGGTTGCCTACTTAGGTCCCGAAGGAAGCTTTTCGCACCTCGCGGCCAAGCTGCGCTACCCGGGCAAATCGCTTATCGCCTTTCGCACCGTCCCGGAGATTTTCGCCTACGTCAAAAATCATCCCGAGGGCAAAGGCATCGTCCCCATCGAAAATTCCTCCGGCGGACTCATCCTCCACACGGTCGACGGCATCATCGAGCACGCCTGCTCGCTCTTCATCGAGGAAGAGCTCTCGCTCGATGTCAAGCTGGCGCTGCTCGCGGCGAAACCGGGACCGATCCACACGATCTACAGCCACTTCGCCCCGCTCTACCATTGCGAGCCGTTCCTTCGGGAAAAATATCCCGACGCCCGGACCGTCCCCTGCACCAGCACCACCGCTGCGGCCGAAGCCGCGATGAAGGAGGAAGGCGCCGCCTCCATCGGCCCCATCGGCACCGCGGAAATCTACAGCCTGCAGATCCTCGAATACCCGCTGCGCGAGAACGTCCCGAACGTCACTCAATTCTTCGTCCTCAGCCAGCAGCGCCAACTGCCCGCCCTCGGCGAAAAGACGAGCCTTGTCGTCGCCCTGGAAAATCGTCCCGGCAGCCTGCACGAATTTCTCGGCCCCTTTGCCCGGGCCGCCGTCAATCTCACCCGCATCGAATCGCGACCCATCATGGGCCAGCCCAATACCTACCGCTTCCTCATCGAAGTGATCGGCACAGACGACAACCCCTCGATCGCCGCCGCCTTCACCGAAGCGCAGGCCGTCTCCACGTATTTCCAAAACGTGGGCAACTACCCCGTGACCCCGCGATTTCAGTCGTAGCGCCGAAGGAGGCAAGGTTTGCAATTTCGCGCTGGAGTTTGGCCAATTCTCGTGCGCGAGCGGCGCCCCCTCCTGGGAGCGCGGGCGTCCCGCCCGCTCGGTGCGGAAGCATCCGAAAAACCTTGGGTTCACGTCGAGCGAACTGCGTAGCAGCAGCTCGCCCGCGCGAAGGCTCTTCACGCTACGCCCGAAGCAACGCGAGACTTTGCCCTCCTGCCTATAGGCAGTTGAAATCCCCCCGGCGCCTGTGAAGGCGGGGCAACTGAAGTTTGGCCAATTGGCCGGTCTCCCACTGGACGACGCGGCGCCAATGTAGGCGAGGTATTCTTACCTCGCGCGGTGCGTCGGAGACATGGCGAGGGAGGGCGCGGCGCAAACACCAAATCTTGCATTCACGAATGCCTGCCAAAGCCGCGCGGGGGGATGCGCCTCGCCCACCACGCCGGAATCACACGCGGCGCCATGTCTGTCCGCCCGGAAGCAAGTCGATTCCCCCCCGCAAAGTGTCAGCGCTTGTCAGCGTGATGCTAATGCGATAATTGAGAATATTGAGCAGTTATGGAAAGATTGCTACGATGCACCTGAGGATGACCCCGAACACAAAGACAAGCGCGCTGAGGCTCCTCGGAATTTCATTGTTGGTGATACTGGCGCTCTACGTCGGCGTCTACGTAGCAGCTCGCAGCTGCGGTGTATTGCTTCTCATGGACTCCAATCCAAGGGCTCCTTATACTCCGTCTCCATATATCGTGCCGAATTGCTATTTGAGTCTTGTAACGCCTTCCTGGGACGAGATAGGGGTGGAGCGATGGAGGGAGGAATCGCGTAAGCTAGCTTTAAGGCGCTGCATTTCGGAAGCTATTTGGCCGCTTTATTCATGGGTTGCTGAAACGGAGGGATCCCTCAGAAGAAGGGGCGAAAGGCGCGTTCAAATAGAAATAAAAAGCCCGTCGAGACAGGAATTTGAAGAGGCCTTCGAGAAGAAATATAGATCTGAAGAAAACGAAGGTGAAAAAGGTAATGTCGAAAAGGGTCTGTTCTCGGACTGACCTCTTCGCCGCGGTGGTTGACATTTGACACGGCGGATTCGCCTGCTAAGGTCCCGCGCTCGTGAGCCGGTTTTTACAATTCGTTGCGCTGCTGTTCTCCGGTCTCGCATGGGCTGGGGCACATACGGCGTGGCCGGATGACGCGTCTTTTGTTGAGCCCTCTTTTGTCAGTGGCGACGGAGTAGAACGGGTCAACCATCCCGATCCAGCCAACCTGCTCAGCCCTGCCGTCACCCCGGACAAACTCCAGGCATCCGGCGCCATGACCTCGCCAGTTCCCGCACTCGATTCCTGCCTGATCGTTCACTACCCCTACCGCCCCTCTCGATTCGACCCTAGTTATGTCGATTATCTCCTGAGTTACTTCCAGGACGTAAATCTCTTATCGGGTTTAAGTGAAGGCGGAGCCGGCTTTTCAGCCGGCAACTGGACTCTTTTTGTGAGGGCCGCTGCTGGAGAGAAGCTCACCGAAGGGATGACCTATTCCGTGACGGGATCGTCCGACGGCCCATTCTTGGGTCTTTACCTGGACCAAGGTCCGTATATAGAGGACGCGCCGAACCGCAATCAATTTGTCTTGAAACAATGGACGGTCGACAGCGAAGGGCATGTGACTGGCGCCCGCATCCTTTTTCAGCAGGTGACCGAAAAAAACGGGCTGGCTGGCAAATTTTCGGTCGTCGTCTCCCCGAGTGGCTCGTTTACTCTCAATCTACTGATCACCGGCGTCCCGGTGGTCTTTCACGGCCGTATTCAAAATGGCTACTGGGAAAAAAGTTACACTGCAGCCAACGGGAAGTACGTCGACATCGCCCTCTATGAACACGAGGAGGAGAGCACGATGACCGGCTATTTTGCCTTTGGCAGTACGACCTTGGGCCTGAATGGACGACAAACGACGGGGCCCTTTCTGGCTGTGACCAAGGAAAACTCACCCTTTGCCGGCGCCTACACTTGGGCGACCATGGTGAGTGGTCAGCCGAGTTTTTTCACTGGCTATGGCTGCGGCGCCCTCCATGTGAGTCCCTCCGGGAACCTGCGCTGGATCGGCAGTTTCAGCGATGGCGCGAGGGTCTCCAGCGGCGGCCCCATGTCGCTGACTGCGTCCTTTCCGATCTTTATCTATCATCGACACAGTCTTGCCTACGGCGGTTCCCTCTACTTTGTCCCAAAGCCGCAGCCTGGCGCGCCGGATATTCAGGGCAGTCTCGTCTGGCAGGAGGACCATCGGCACGGCGAAGGTTTCGGCGCGAGTCTCGCGCTCACGGGATGCAGGTACACGCCGCCTCAGCGCGGTTACAATCTCTTTGATCCCTCCACCGCTACGGAAGCCCTCGCTCTGGGCATTTGGACGTCCGATGGGATCTCTATGGCCATCGATTTCGCGCTCGACGCCACCGAAGTTGGAGCCTTCTCGAACAAAAGCGTGCGGTTGACCGGCCACCCTGGCAGTGGGTTGTTCTCCGGCTCCTGGCGAGATAACGATGGAAATTCGCACACGCTTCACGGAGCCATCCTCCAATCGTTCAAACGCGGGTACGGATATTTTTCGGACAAATCCGGGACCGGGAGCCTAAAGATTACCGAGCAGTAAATGAGCGGCGGGCGAAGCCCGGTTCGGCTCCACAACTGACACCCGGCGATTTGGCGCATTGATTTCTATGATGCCCCCCAATCCACCGACTCCGCCCCAGCGGGGCGGGAGCTCCTCCGCAGATGAGGCCAGCCGGATATGGGAATCGCTCTCGGCCGAACTTGGCATGAAGCGGTTCGATGAATTCCAACTACGTAATCGCCCAGGACAAATGAACATGGTCCTTTCTCTGAAAGGTCCAGAGGAGGCATATCAATACTGTAGCGCTTGGCTATCCAGGCGGAACTGGGGAAAGCGAGTTTGGGTTCTGAGATGGGAAGATGAGCATGGGAAGGCCATCCGAGTAGCGCGTTTCTCCAGTACAGAGGGCAGAGCCCAGAAAATGGCACATTAAGCAGGGGAACGATGGGGTGGTACAAAAAGGCACAAAGTTCTGCCTATGCGCCAAGCCCGATTCAAAGCCCATGCCGACCTGCCGGCTGCCTAATACGATCCTGAATGCTGAGGTCCCTCGAGTCACAGGGGTCACCCATTAGGGCTGGCCCAGGACCGACAGAACTCTTTTAATTATTAGGGGTGTGGGGCGATTGTAGTTGTGCTGGTGTCAATTTTCTCAAGTTTTGCGATCACTTTATATAGCGATGGATAATGAATTTCTCCAGAAGTGTCCCTTCGGTAGTGCTCGCAAAATGTGAACCCCTCGCCTCTCATATAGAGCCCTTTGAGTTCTTTTTCAATAATCCGCCTCTCAGCGACATCTTCCTCCCAGGCAAGGCAGATGACCTCAATGGCGTTCAAATAAGCAACAATTTGCCATCGAAGAGAAAATGATTCGGATGGGGTTAATGTGTATGTATGGGTCGCGGCGGTGTTGTCTGTCGTGCCTTCAAGATTGGCGCGACCGAGGGCCGCGCTTAAAAGGTCTTTATTGGATGCCGGTATACTGAATGATTCTCCTTTAAATAAGGATTCGACCTGAGGTTTTCCTAGTGTCGAGTCAATTTTTTCAGCCGCGCGAGTCGCTGGCCCGAGAGCCTTTGTCAGTTCAGAAGTTAACGTGACAGCCCGATCGCATCGAGCGCGCTGGTGATAGGTTGTCCAAACTTTGTATTGCAGAACGAGTCCTAGCGCTGCACACACGATTCCAAAGGCGCTTACGGCACTTGATACAGTTTTTATTATTTCGAGCCTATCTTTGATGGAGTCGTTCATGGGTCGGTTTTTCAACAGTTTCAACAGTTTCAATAGTTACCATAGCGCTATAGGCCATTTTTGGAATGCGGACGCAGGTAAAACAGAGAGCCTGTATCGGACCTAAAAGCAAGGAGGTGAACGCAAATATTAGAGCTCATGATCGTCGACTACGGCGAAGAACCTCGCCGCTGTCAGTTTGCACCCCAAAATCACCCATCCCTGAGGCGCGGTTTCCATACGTTTTGGTGAGTTGCGTCGTAAGTCTCCGCGGGAGGTATTTTTGCGATGTTGGCTCCGGCTGTCGGCACGTCGCTGAGCAGTTTGCCCCAACCCTCCAGCGGACGGTTGCTGGTCATGATTGTCGACTGGTCTTCGTCCGGCGCATCGAGCAAGCATTCTCCGGAGCGCAAATCGGGGTCAGGCATGGGTCAGTCCTTGCTCAGTCCTTTAGGTTGACACAACCGAGAGCGTAGTCACCCGAAAAACTTGGCGACGCGCCGGGAGTTGGGTGTCAGTAAGTAATTAGAAC
>FTCV01002594.1_pt1 | contig 55217 bp, 38 predicted proteins | sample 1639691 | NCBI WGS metagenome assembly FTCV01 (sample SAMEA3914864, study PRJEB12502) | metagenome | biome: forest; material: soil | place: USA | collected 2012-03-12 | depth 0.3 m
AGTCTACACACACACTTCGCGACGGCTTTGGCTCCCCTGGCTTGTAGTTCCCGATCCTGCATCTTTTGCAGGATTGGCCGGACGGTGAAATGGATTTTTGCCGACCGGACATCCCGCGAAAGCGGGACCGTGAACACAAGGTGGGAGAGAGCCGGCCCCGCACACACACATACACACACCCACTTCCCCTCCCGGGGAGTACCCCTGGTCCATCCAGGGTTCGTTCTTTGAAATTTAAAGAGGCAACACCCGTGCAAACGGGTTTGGTTGCCACAGTATAGAGGCGTTTTACGAGAAACGTCCCAACTACGGCTTGTCGGGCCTTAACCATCCCACCAAACCAAGCCGTAATTTGGGGCGTGCTTTTAGGCCGTTGTCACAATCGACAGCGACTTAAAACCACGCTCCAAACCCATGGGACGTTTGCTGCACAGTCGCTCCTATGCTTCCTATGCTTCGCATACTTCCTATCCGCGAGGCGCTCGCGGCGGTCTGCCATGCCGCCAGGTTATGGAGTGCAGTAGTCCTGTCCCAGTAGCGTAACTTGCCCCAGGCAAGTCACCACGGGATCGGTGTGTTTTCCCACCGGGTATATGTCCCGCTCGGGCCATCCGGCCCGAGCAGAGCAACGCGCACCACTTCGCGGGAGCCGTCTTCCAACGATTCCACCCCCTCATAGCCGTTGAGATTCGTTTTGGTAAAGCCCGGGGAGACCAGGTTGACCTTGATCTTCGTCGACTCGAGTTCGACCATCATGGACAGGGTTATCGCGTTGAGCGCGGCCTTGGACGCAGGGTACACCGGGCCAAAAGACGCATGGTAAGAACCGGCCGGGTCGGCGTTTGCCGTCAGGGAACCGACTCCGCTCGAGACATTGACGATGCGTGCGTCCGAAGACTCGAGCAGGAGCGGCAGCATCGCCTGGTATACGGCTAGGACGCCAAATACATTGGTCTCCCACACCGCACGCATTTCATCGAGGGACGTATTGCTTGCCCGAGATATCTTCATGTACTCCTGAAGCGACAAGCCGAGCTGCTCCTTTCGCGTGTTCGAGATCGCCGCGTTGTTAACCAAGAGGTCGAGGTGGCCGAATTCCTTGCGGATATATTCAGCCGCGCCAGCGATCGACGTCCGATCCGTCACATCGAGCTGGACCGCGATGGCGCCCGGGCCAACTTCCCGGGCTGCCGCCTGACCGCGCGCAATATTTCGCGATCCGACCAAGACCGTGAGGCCATTGGCCGCGAGTTCCTTTGCAACTTGAAGTCCGACTCCTTGATTAGCGCCGGTGATTAGGGCAGTGCGGTTGTTTTGCATGGCTGGATTGGTTTCATCGCTATTCCACGGCGCGGTAATCCATCTTCTGGAGATCGGCGAGCAGGCCGGGCCCGGCGGGGTTCCAACCGAGCTTTTCTTTTGTCGCCGCGCTCGAGGCCCGGAGGTCTGCTCCGGCGAAGCCGCCCCACCAGCCAAAATGCCCCGGACCTTCTTCCGGCGCGATGGAAACGACCGGGAGATTCAAGCCCCGGCCGACGGCTTCGGCAATTTCTCTGAAGGGCACACCCTCTTCGGCGACGGCGTGATACTTGGCGCCTGCCTCGTGCTTCTCCAACGCCAAGCGATAGAGACGCGCCACATCGCTGATATGCGCCGCCGCCCATCGATTCGCTCCATCGCCAACATAGGCGGAAACGCCCTTGGCCCGCGCGGTCTTGATGGCGAAGGTCACGAGTCCTTGTTTGCTGGCGTCGTGGACCTGCGGGAGGCGCATCACTGAAGCGCTTACGCCGTCTGACACCAAGGCGAGGGCCGTTTGCTCGGAAACGCGAGGGAATGGAAAATCCGGCGGCACGCTATCCGCTTCCGTGGCGATCTTGCCCGGGCCGCCCAAACCCGCCAAGCCCGACGCAACGATCAGCGGCCGATCGGAGCCGCGCAGAACTGCGCCCAGGGTCTCGATGGCGTTTCGGTCGACTTCGAAGTTCTTGTGAAAATCGGAAAAGTCGTGATTGAAACCCAAGTGAATGACGCCGTCGGCGGCGTCGGCGCCGGACGTCAGGCTGCTCAAATCTTCCAAATCGCCCCGGTGTACGTCCGCTCCGGAGGCTGCGACAGCTTTTGCGCTCGCATCGGAGCGCGCCAGGCCGAGCACTTGGTGACCCCCAGCGATCAGTTCCTGCAACACGTGGCGGCCAATGAATCCGGAAGCGCCTGTGACAAAAATACGCATGGTTATTTATCCCGTTGGTTTATGATTGGTTCACTGATGACCCCGCCGGCGCAGAAACGTGAAGCCACTGCACAAGCGGAGACTATCTCCGTTTACGTACCGGAGGCTGTCTCCGGTTGCAAGCGATTTGTTTGATGCCTTCAAAACGCCCGCCATCCCCTGCTCGAAAGCCGCGCGCCGACGCCCGCCTGAACCGTGAGCGGATTTTGTCCGTCGCACGGGAAGCGTTTTCCCGGTCCGGGGCAAACGCGAGTCTCGATGACATCGCGAAGGAAGCCGGCGTAGGGCCCGGAACGCTCTACCGCCACTTCCCGACGCGGGAAGACCTTCTCAAGGCGGTCTATCAGGCCAGCGCCGAGAAACTGGCGCTGGCGGGAGGTGAGTTTGCCGAGAGCCTGCCTCCAGTTGAGGCATTGCGTGCCTGGATGATGCTCTTTGTCGATTACATCGCCGAGAAGCAACTCATCGCACCGGCGCTCAATGCGCTGGTCGGTGATCCGCACAAGCTCTTCGAAGCCTCCTACGCGCAAATCTGGGACGCTGTCCGCGCGCTCGTCGACCGCGCGATCAAAAGCGGCGACATTCGAAAGGACCTCGATGCCATCGATCTGCTCCGGGCGCTTGTGGGTGTGGCCAATATCGCGGCCGCTCCGGACTGGCAGCAGAGCGCCCGGCGCTTGGTGGACATTCTCATTTTGGGATCGCGGCCGGTCAGTTGAAGGTGCGGGACAAATCGGCGCGCGCAGCAGCCGATTGGTCGGAGTCCCTTCATGGCGCTCCCTTCGGAATCTTCTCCCTGATCGCCGAATGACCGTGCCGGCTTTCTCATAACATTTGTCGCGTCTGGCGTAAACGCACCGACCGGTAGTTGCTAACTGGTGATGTTATCGGCGCACGTCGTTCTTCTGCCACTCGCCTTTTACAAAGCCAACGGGGCTTGACGCGCGCTCTTTCTCCATCGGCTTTTCCATCTGAAGGCGCGCCGGCGAAGTTACGTCGAAGGCAACTCGGCCCGGTGACTCACACGCATGATCCCATCAAAGCGCGGCCGCCCAATATTTACCGCTGTATCCATAATGGCCCCATGTATGATAATTGCCATAACGTTAAATTGTAATTGTTTTGAGATTTTCTTGCTCTCGGACGAGCTCGTCTGCTCTCCTGCGCATACAAGTTTCGCAAAGCGCACGGCTGACTGCCTGAAAGACGCAAATCGCAGAAGATAAAGGAAAATGAAGACAAAATACCTACCGTTCATTTTTGGCATGTTATTGACCTTCGGCGTTTCTACGTCGAAAGCCCAAAACCTCATCGTTGACGGGAGTTTCACGAATACGGCCGCCGGAGTTCCATACGCTGCGGCCAACATTATTGGAGCGAATAGTACGATTCAGCAGGGCTCGTGGCAATTTGGTCTTCTCGGTGGCAGCGCCTTTGGCAGCGTGCAATTCAATCCAGGTGTTGCCGGACCGAACAGAGTCCGACTCACCGATCCGTCTGCAGCGGCCTTTTCAATCTATGCCACGCCGCTGACAGGCCCAGGGGGAAGCGTGTTGCAATTGACGGGCGGCAACACTTACACGGTCACCTTGACGATCACCACGGGGAGCGCCCAAATCGACGTCGCGGGAATCAATGTCGATCCGGGCTCCGGCAATCTGGCCGTAGGTACGCAATCGTTTTCGTTCACCGCTCCTGCATCTGGTCAAATCAGCTTCGTCAATGCCTCCGGCAATAATGCCGAACTGCAATTTGGCAGCGTTTCCCTCACGGCTGCGGCGGCGCAAACACCGGAACCGAGCACCACGGCGGGCCTGATCGCGCTCATGCTCGGCTGCTGTGTCGTTGAGCGTCGCCGGATTTTGAAAGCAATTCTTCCGCGCCTTGGGATCAGGAATTAGGTGATGAAGACCGTCGGAATTTGCTGACCGCAAATTACCGTGAGTTCTTCTTCGGCGGTTTTTAGGCTGGGCCCGTTGGATGAGGCGCGGCGAGGAACGAATTAACGCGTGCGGGGGCTTGGATCGGGCAGGCCCCAAATTGCGAAAACCCGACCACTTACAGGCGGCGTTGCGAATCGAACAAGCGCCTCAAATTTTTGCTGGGCGCCTGATCGAAATTCAATGCAACGCCCAGAGTCCCTCGACATTAACCGGCGCAAGTTTTTGATCGCCAGCGCTGCCGGCGCGGCGGCCACGGTGTTGCCGCCACTCGCAAAAGCGCAGAGCCAGGAAGGAAGCCAGGCGGAAGCTCCCTCGATCGCGAAGGTCTCCTTCGAAGTCAATGGCAAGGCCTGTCAGCTGGAGCTCGATACGCGAACCACGCTTCTCGATGCTTTGCGTGAGCATCTTCAACTCACGGGCACAAAAAAGGGTTGCGATCAGGGCCAGTGTGGCGCGTGCACGGTATTGGTCGATGGCCGGCGCATCGTTTCCTGCCTCACGCTGGCGGTCATGCACGATGGAGGAAAAATCACCACGATCGAAGGCCTGGGCACACCGGAGAAGCTCCACCCGCTCCAGGCCGCATTCGTGAAACATGACGGCTTTCAATGCGGCTACTGTACGTCCGGGCAGATCTGTTCGGCGTCGGCAATGTTACGCGAGATTCAAGCCGGCATACCGAGTCACGTGACGGCTGATCTTACCAGCGCGCCGCAATTTACGCCCGACGAAATGCGCGAGCGGATGAGCGGAAATATCTGCCGTTGCGGCGCCTACTCCAACATCGCCGACGCCATTGCCGAAGCGGCGGGGAAAAGGGCATGAAAGCCTTCACTTTCGAGCGGGCGAAGACACCTGCGGAAGCTGCGGCGGCAGCGGCGCGCCAGCCCGGTTCCAAGTTTATCGCGGGCGGGACCAATCTGCTGGATTTGATGAAACTCCAGATCGAGACGCCCGCCCATTTGATCGACGTGAACGGAATCGGGCTCGATAAGATCGAATCCACCGAGGCCGGCGGGCTGCGCATCGGCGCGATCGTGCGGAACACCGACCTCGCGGCGGATGAGCGCGTGCGACGGGATTACGGCGTGCTGACCCGCGCGCTGGTCGCGGGCGCCTCCGGGCAAATCCGCAATATGGCAACCACGGCGGGCAATTTGCTCCAACGCACCCGCTGCCCGTATTTCTACGATACGAACCTGCCCTGCAACAAACGTGCGCCCGGCAGCGGCTGCAGCGCTATCGGCGGTTTCAGCCGACAGCACGCGATTATCGGCGTGAGCGACGCCTGCATTGCGACTCACCCGAGCGACATGGCGGTCGCCCTGCGGGTGCTTGATGCGATGATCGAGACGATCCGGCCAGATGGATCATCCCGCCAGATCCCCATCGCCGAGTTTCACCGCCTGCCGGGCGATGCCCCCCACCTCGATCACGTGTTGCAATCCGGCGAGCTCATCACTGCGGTGACGTTGCCAAAACCCGTGGGCGGCAAACATTTCTATCTCAAGGTGCGCGATCGGTCTTCGTATGCCTTCGCGCTCGTCTCGGTCGCGGCGATCATTCAACCGGACGGCTCCGGACGCGTGGCGCTCGGCGGCGTGGCGCCTAAACCGTGGCGGGTGGAAGCCGCCGAGGCCGAATTTCCGCGCGGCGCCAAGGCCGTCGCCGCGCGGCTCCTGACCGGGGCTGCGCCGACGCCCGAAAACGCCTTCAAACTGAAGCTGGCGGAGCGCGCGCTGGCCTCGGTGCTGGCCGAAGCGAAAGCTGCTTGACCCATGAAATTCGACACGCCCGCGACCACGAATCCGATCGACCAGTTAAAGATCGTTGGCCAGCCCACGGATCGCATCGAAGGACCGCTAAAAACAACCGGTAGTGCGGCCTACGCATACGAGCGGCACGACGTGGCGCCGAACCAGGCCTATGGTTATATCGTCGGCTCGGCGATCGCGAAGGGTCGCATCGTCTCGATGGACCTCGCGGCCGCAAAGGCCGCGCCGGGAGTGCTCGCCATCGTCACCGCCGAAAATGCCGGGAAGCTTGGCAAAGGCAAATATAACATTGCTCCTTTGCTCGGCGGACCCGAGATCCATCACTATCATCAAGCCGTCGCAGTGGTCGTGGCGGAAACTTTCGAGCAAGCCCGCGCCGCGGCGCAGCTGGTGCGAATCGAGTATGCGCGGGCCAATGGAGCCTTTGACCTCCAGGCCGAAAAGGATGCCGCCGCGCCGGCCAAGGAAATCGTGGGTGGCGGCGCGCCCGACAGCAAGGTCGGCGATTTCGACACCGCCTTTGCCGCCGCTCCCGTGCAACTCGACGCGACCTATACAACCGCGAACGAATCACATTGTATGATGGAGCCCCATGCCTCGATTGCGGTGTGGGAGGGAGATCAACTTACGCTCTGGACTTCGAACCAGATGATTGCCTGGGCGGCGGCTGATCTGGCGAAGACACTAGATATTCCGAGAGAGAAGGTGCGCGTTGTTTCGCCCTTCATCGGCGGCGGCTTTGGCGGTAAACTTTTTCTCCGCGCGGATGCATTGATGGCGGCGCTCGGCGCGCGCGCCGCCGGCCGGCCGGTCAAGATTGCGCTGCAACGCGCCTTGATGCCTAATAACACCACGCATCGCGCGGCGACAATCCAGCGCATTCGCATTGGCGCGGCGCAGGATGGGAAAATCGCGGCCATCGCGCATGAATGCTGGTCAGGCAATCAGCCGGACGGAAGGCCCGAGACCGGCGCCCTGCAGACGCGCGCACTCTACGCCGGAGCCCACCGCATGACCGCGCATCGCCTGGCCGTACTCGACCTGCCGGAAGCGAACGCCATGCGGGCTCCTGGTGAAGCGCCCGGTCTCGCAGCGCTGGAAATCGCGATCGATGAAATGGCGGAGAAGCTCGGCCTCGACCCCGTTGAATTCCGCATTCTCAACGACACCCAAGTGGTCCCGGATAACCCGGCCAATCCCGACTCTGCTGACTCGCAATCCAAACAGCCCGGAGAGACGAAGCACGATCCGCAGCCTCCATTTTCAAAAAGACAGCTCGTCGAGTGCCTGCGCCTCGGAGCGAAGCGCTTCGGCTGGGAAAAGCGAAATCCGCAGCCGGGCCGAGTGCGGGACGGCCGCTGGCTCGTCGGCCTCGGTGTCGCCGCAGCCTTCCGTGATAACCTTCTCACCAAATCGGCAGCTCGCGTGCGCCTGGACAGGCGAGGCGTCGTCACGGTCGAAACCGACATGACCGACATCGGCACCGGCAGCTATACCATCATCGCCCAGACGGCCGCCGAGATGATGGGCGTGCCGTTGGAAAAAGTCACGGTGCGCTTGGGCGACTCGAGCTTTCCCGTTTCGTGCGGCTCCGGCGGCCAATGGGGCGGCAATAACTCGACCGCCGGCGTCTATGCGGCGTGCATGAAGCTACGCGCCATGGTCGCGCAGAAGGCTGGATTTGACGGCGCTGACACGCTCTTCACCAACGGGCAGGCGCGCTCCGGGGAACGTAGTATCCCGCTGGCCGAGGTGGCTGGGGAACAAGGATTAATTGCGGAAGACTTCATCGAATACGGTGATCTCGACAAAAAATTTCACCAATCCACCTTCGGCGCTCATTTCGTGGAAGTCGGCGTCGATCTCTATACAGGAGTTACGCGCGTTCGGCGCATGCTCGCCGTTTGCGCTTGCGGCCGCATTCTCAATCCAAAGACCGCCCGTAGCCAGGTCATCGGCGCGATGACCATGGGTGTGGGAGCCGCGCTCATGGAAGAACTCGCCGTGGATCAGCGCATCGGGTGCTTCGCGAACCACGATCTGGCCGGATATGAAGTGCCCGTCCACGCGGATATCCCACATCAGGAGGTGATCTTTCTCGATGAGACCGATCCCATCTCCTCGCCGATGAAGGCGAAGGGCGTGGCGGAACTCGGCATCTGCGGCGTGGCGGCGGCCGTGGCCAACGCCATCTACAATGCGAGCGGGGTGCGGGTTCGAGATTATCCGATCACGCTGGAGAAGCTCCTCGACGGGCTTCCGGAAGTGGCATGAAAGAAATTCGCGAAATAATTCGATTCTGGGAAGCGTATCGCGGCCAGACGTTTGCCCTGGCGACACTGGTTGCCGCGCGCGGCTCGAGTTATCGCCGGCCCGGCGCGCGGATGCTCATCAGCGCTGCGGGAGACTCGGTGGGCGGACTGAGCGCCGGCTGCATCGAGGAAGAAGTGATCGCCCACGCTCGCGAAGCGCTGCGCGACGGCGCGCCGAAGCTGCTGAGCTTCGACACACGCCTCCGCTTTGGCTGCCACGGGGAGATCGACATCTTGGTCGAGCCGCTGCGTGAGGAACTCATGATCGAGCTGCGGGAATGTTATATCCAGCGGCAACGGCTCCAACTGGAGACCATGTTTCAAGGGCAGCCTCTCGGCACGCGCATCGCGGGTTTCGTAACAGACCCGGCGGCATTCACGCAAACGATTCAGCCCGCGCTGCGACTGATCCTGCTCGGCGATAACTCTGACACGGCCGCGTTGCGCGTCCACGGCGCTCTCCTCGGGTGGGAAATCATCCAAATCGACAGCGCTCCTTTGCCATGTGAGATAATCGACGATCGTACGGCCGTCGTCATCGCCACACATCACTTCGGGCGCGATTCCGCGGCCCTCCGGAACCTGCTCCCAGCCGGCCTAAAATATCTCGGCTTGATCGGCTCACGTCGCCGGCGAGACGAACTTCTCTTCGATGTGGTGAATGATGATATGCCGCCGCTCTCCTGCCTTTTCGCGCCGGCAGGTCTGCACCTCGGCGCAGAAACCCCTGACGAAATTGCTCTTTCCATCATCGCGGAAATCCAGTGCGTCTTCGGAGCTGGAACCGCCGAACATTTGCGTCTGCGCAAAACGCCGATCCATCTGCCCAACTCCGCGTCCGTCGCATGCGCAAAATCGGCGGCATAGTCCTGGCTGCCGGCGGCTCCACGCGTCTTGGCCAGCCGAAACAACTGCTCGAGTTGCGTGGAGAAACGCTGGTGCATGCTGCGGTGAGTGTCGCTATCGAAGGAGGTTGCGATGTCGTCTCCGTCGTAACAGGCCATGCGCGCCAGGCTGTCGAAGCCGCAGTTGCCGAATTGCGCCCGATCTGCGTGCACAATGAGCATTGGCGCCTGGGGATGGGCGGATCGCTTCGCTGCGGTCTGGAATCTCTGCCCGCAGTTTCAGCTGTGATCGTGATGGCGTGCGATCAACCGGGTCTCGACGCGCAAGTTATCCGCTCACTGATCAAACGTTACGAGGAAGGTGGATTTACAATTGTCGCTTCGCGGTACTCCGGAACCTTGGGCATTCCCGCGCTGTTCGACCAAAGCTGTTTCAGCGAATTGCATCGTCTGCCGGATAAAAGCGGTGCGAAGGCCGTGATCAATGCCGACCCACGACGGACAACCCTTGTGGAATTCCCTCTCGGCGCCTTTGATCTCGATACGCCTGAGGATCTGCAATCATGGAGACAGTCGAATCAACCGCTGAGGCGTTCGCTACCAGGCCCAGTTGACGTGTGCGCGGGATTTGATCCCTTGCCCTCCCGCGCCTAATTTCGTGGTGCGTATGAAATCGAGCTTCCTCTTGTGTCCGCCGGATTTTTACGACGTCGAGTACGCCGCAAATCCCAGGATGGATGGCAATCAGGTGAATCAATGATTCTGGACTCATTTTATCACCGCGTGCTCTTCTCCGATTGGTCGGTAATCTGCCAGCCGATCTCCCATTGCGCAGCCGAGATACACGCGCAGAAGATGATCAGAGAGCCGGAGAGATAGATCCAGACGAGCAGCGCCACCACGCCGCCGAGAGCCCCGTAGACGCGGTTCAGGTCCGTGAATTTTGTCGTATAGATAACCACCAGGCGTTGCAACCCTTGCAGCCCAAGCGTGACCAGGCCGGACGCCAGCCACACTTCCCGAAAGCGGGTGCGCCGCTGCGGCGCCACACGGTAGAAGATGCTGAAGCCATAGAAGAGCACCAAAGGTGGCACGATGAAGCGGGAGAATTGAAAAATCTGCCGGGCTACCATGAAATCCAGCTTCGGCGTCGTGGACACCTGCCAGTAGTAATCGTCGAAGTAGTACTCGAGGAGATCAATGGCCGGCGGGACGAAAATGCCCAGGACGAGGACCATGGCGACGATGCCCACGAAGAGAAGATTTTGCAGCGGCAGTCGCCACCACGAGTATTCCTTCGTGCCCCACGCCTTGTTCACGCCGCGCACGAGGGCCTGAAAGAAGCGCAGGGAGCTCCAAGCCAGGACGGCCACCGAGATGAGCCCGGCGCTATTGCGCGAGGCCATCACCCCGCCGATGGTGCTGCGCACGGTCTCCGGATCCGCCGGCAGATATTGCACAATGAAAGCCAGCACCTTTTGCTGAGCGATTTCCTGCCCCATGAACGCGGTGCCGACGGAGATGAGGAAGAGGATAAATGGGAAAATCGAAAAAAAGGCGTAGTAGGCAAAGGAGGCGGCGCGCTGCTCGCCATCCGTCTCGGTGTACTTCACCATGGCCCGCCAGACCACCGCCCAACCTCGACGGAGCATCTGCGCGATGCGCGGGCGGGCTCGGTAATAAAAGGTCATTCGGTCCATCCTACGAAACTGCGGCGCGATTATCGATGGCGTTTTTGCAAATAGACACGGTCTGCAGGCGCTTCTATCGTCGGGAGATGCACCACTCCGGTCCATCAGGGACCGCATCTCCAGCGAATTCCGAGCGGACCCCGGTCCGCGCCGCCGTCTTTTTGCGCAATATCGGCGTCTTTCTGGCCGTCTGCACTCTGGCCTGCGTCGGTCTCCGCGCGGCCCTTCCCTTCCCTCGAATCAATACCATCGGGACGAAATATCGCTACTTCGCGAAGCATCGGGACGACTACGACGTGCTTTTCATCGGATCGAGCCGCTTTTACCACCAGATCATTCCGCCGCAGTTCGATGCCGCGGTCAGCGCCGCCGGAGGCCGAAAGATTCGGTCGTTCAATATCAGCTGCGACGCCCTCTGGCCGCCGGAGAGCTGCTACTACCTCGAAAAAGTGCTCGCCTTGCGGCCGAAAAATCTCCGGTGGGTCTTCATGGAGCTCATGGACATCAATCCGCGGATCGGGGAGCCGGGCATGACGTCGGATCGCGACGCCTACTGGCACGACCTGCCGCGCACCCGCATGGCTTGGGCGGCTCTCGCTGCGACCCCCGTGTCGACCCAGTTTACCGAGGAAAGGAAGCGCCAACTCGCCGTTGAGCACGGCTGGCAACTCGCCGAGCAGTGGGTGAATTTCGGCCGCGGCGCGCAGTTGCTCACCCTTCCCCTCGCCTCGCGCAAGAGTTGGGACGATCGCTCCGGCGGCTCGGATCATGCCGGCGATTGGCTGCCCACTGCCGGCTACAAGCCCGAGGGCGAGAAACCCATTTCCGGGGAGGAACTCTCGCATCTGCTCACAAATACCAAACGCCTGCTCGACACCGGGCTGGACCCGGCCCCGCCGAGCCCCATCCTGCACGAGGCCATGCGCCATGCCGGCGGACAGATCCTGGCGGCAAAGGCCCAGCCGATTTTTGCCATCACTCCGACGACGAATAGCCACGAAAATATCACCAGCTTGCCCGAAGGCTGGCCTATTTTCGCGTTCAACGATCCGCAGACCTACCCGCAGCTCTTCGAGCCTGCGGCGCACTTCGACGAGTTTCACCTCAACCATTCCGGCGCCGTCGAATTCACAGACTTGCTCGCGCAGCGCTTTTCCGAGTATTTGAAGCAGCAGCCGGCCGCGACGCCGGCGGCTGGTCCATGAATGCCCTCGTTGGTTCCGTCATTCGCGCTTCGGTTAATCTCGGCTGCTTCTTCGCGGCTTTCGCGGCCTGCGCCCTGACGATCCATCGCCTCCTGCCGTTTCCAGATATCTATGCGGTGCAGGCAAAAGTGGCCTGGCTGGCCCAGCATCCCGACGACTACGACACGATCTTCATCGGCACGAGCCGCATCTATCATCAGCTCATTCCGAGCATTTTCGACAAACTCACGGCGGAGCGCGGCGTGCCTACAAAATCCTTCAATGCCGCCGTCGACGGAATGCGGCCCCCGGAGGATGCCTATGTGCTGGACGAAATTTTAAAGTCGCCCCATCCGCGGCTTCGCTGGGTCTTCCTGGAGTCCGGCGCCGTGCGCGTCGCGGTCGACCCACGTAAGCGGGGCACCAATCGAAACGTCTACTGGCACGATGGAGAGCGCCTCGCCACGCTGTGGAGTGAAGGCCTCCAGGTGAGAAAGGAATCGAAGCATCTGCGCAACAAAATCCGCGATTTCCTCGGTTCGCTCTCGCTGGATCTTGTCGAACATACCGGGCTCTATCTGCAAAACATGAGCAATTTCGGCCGCGCCAGTTCGCCCCTCCAGCACTGGCTGCATCCACACTGGCCCGCGATTTACTGGCCGCCCCTGGGACCTCAGCAGGACGGCTTTGCCCGAATCGCCGATCGCACGCAGCTCCAGGGAAAAGCCCTCCTGGAATTTCGCGCCGCCATGACATCGACGAAAAAGCGTCCGCCCGTGGAAGACTATGGCTCGCAGGCCAGCCAGGCGGCGATGCAAACGATGCTGCTGAAGATCACCGCGGCCAAAGCCACGCCGGTCTTGCTCATCCCCCCGACACTCTCCTACAAGAATTTCCGCCCAAAGCCGGATGCGCAACCGCCGGCGCCGGTCTTCAATTTCTCTGATCTGAATAAATATCCCGAATTGTATAACGAGCCCGTGCGACTCGATACGGATCACCTCAATACCGCCGGAGCCGAAATCTTTACCCGGCTCGTCGCCGACCGCTTCGCTGAATGGGCTCACGCAAATCCCTAGCCATCGCCATCGCCGCAGTTATCGCTGCGGCGTTAGTATTCTTTTTGTTATCACGCCCTCAGGCGGATGTCCCGCCTCGGCCGCCCGCGGCTTTGCCTGGAGCTGCGCCAGTCGCTGATGCCTCGCCCTCTCCCGAAACGCCAGCGCCCTTGCCAGCGGCGAATGCCACGCCGGCCTCGGCAATAACAGCCGCCGATCTGCCCTCCGTCACCGTCCCGGTTGGCAACGGCTTCGGCGGAGACGGCCTGCCGGCAACCCTCACGCTGCAAACCGGCACGCTGCCCTGGGAAGCCGAGATCGACGACGTCCTCGCCCGGAAGGAGACGTCAACCGCGCGAGCGACGACGCTTCTGGCGATGTTAGTCCGCCTTCCCGTCGAAGCCCGAGAGCGCGCCGTCAGCGAAGCTCTCGGCCTGCTGCCCAACGAAAACTACGCTGCAGTCGCGATGCCATATCTGCAAAATCCGCAGACCAGCGGGCAGATCCTTGCGGTGATGTTTGCCGATGTGATGGATCGGCCCGAGGCAATCCAACTCCCCGCGCTCCTGGCCGTGCTCCGCACCCCGGGTCATCCGTACGCCGAACCGGCGCGCCAGAATCTGGAAGCGACTTTGCAGACGGATCTGGGAAACAACTGGGCGGCGTGGGATGCGGCGGTGCGCAAGCGGTTGGGGCGATAACAAGCTTTCCCGTTTACCGGGTCAGGCGAGATCGAAAGCGCACCGCCAGAAATACGCGACGCCAATGCAGGCGAGGTATTCCTACTTCGCGCGGGTGGCGCGTCTGCGGGGCGGCGTGAAATCGATGTTGCAACCACACAAGACATCCCTTGCCATAGAATGCCCGAATGCACCTGTGCCTCTCGAGGTAGAGATCAACTGCGCGGTGTTTCCAGGCCGCCCCGCAGACACGCCTCCCGCGCGAGGTTGCAAACCCCGCATACTTTGGGCGCCGCGTTGCCCACACGCAAACTGGCGAATCAAAGATCTCGGACTTGATTGGTGTGCGCCTTCGGCGTCACTCCCAAATAAAATTCTTCAACCTCAGCTCCCGCACCCGCTTCTGCGCCTCCTCGGCTCTCGGGCCGCCGAGCTTGATCATCTTGTCGTAGATGCCGATGGCCGATTTCCACTCGGCTTTTTCTTCAAAGATCCGCGCGGCGTCGAAGCCGGCTTTGTAGTACCAAAAATACTCCTGGTCACCGTGCGCGGAGGTTTGTTGGAGCGCGTCGTAGTAGGCATTCAACGCTTCGTCGACGCGGCCGAGTTGCTCCAGCGACTTGCCTTCCTCGTAGAGCGCTTGGTTGCGCCAATGCGCCGATACGTCCGGCAGGGACGCCAATTGCGCAAAGGCCGCAACCGCCGCCTCCAGACTCTTTGAATCCTTCGCTCCCAGCGCGCGGAGATTTTCCGCTTTGCCGCAGAGTGCAGCCTGGCGCAGGTCCAGATCGGCCCCGGGCGCGGCGAAGATGCTTTCATAGAGCACGATGGCGTCGCTCTCACGGCCGGTTTTGCTCTGAAGGATGGCTTCCTGCTGCTGAGCGTAGAGCTTGAGCGGCCCGTTGCGCTGCACCACCCGCTCAAAGGAACGAAAAGCGCGGTCGACCGCTCCGATATTGATCAATTTCATCGCCGACTGCCCGGCCAAAAAAAGCGCTGTCTCCGCATAAGCTCCCGGCGGGGTGAGTCGGTCCTGCTGCTCGGCGAGTTGCGCAAATGCCGTCTCTGCATTGGCAAAGTCTTCCCGGCGAAAATAAACCTGACCCAGCTTCATCTGCACCTCGGCTCCGAGACCCGCATCTCCGTGCGCCTGGAGGAATTTTCGCGCCAGGGAGATCACTTTCTCGTCATGCGGCGGCTGCTGCGCGTCGGCGAGAAAAATGGCCAGGTACTCCGCATGAACACTCGTCTCCGGACCGTCTGCCGCGGCCACATTCGCCGCCTGGAGATAGACGGCGGCGTCGTTCAAGGCATGAGGGTTCGCGCCATCCTGCGCATCCAGGAAGGACAGCTCCGCCAGAGCCAGCTTGGCCTCGCCTTCGCGCCGATGCCCCGGGTAGAATTCGAGAAACGATTCCAGAAACGAACGCGCATCCTTGTCATGCGCCCGCGCACGGACCAATCCCTCTTCCAGCGCCAATTCCGCGCGCAGCGGATTGCCGGGCGCCGCCGCTGCAGAGAAAACCGCATAGCCTTTGTGGAAGAGCTCGAAATTCTTCTGATGAAGCCAAGCCATCTCCGCATCGAAAGTCGCGACTTGCCGCAAGCGTGCGGAATGGCGGGCGACGCCTTCAAAAATCTCCGCCGCCATCACCTCATCTCCTTGTTGGTAGTGAATGAGCGCCTCTTGCATCTCGATCTCGGGACGCAACGGGCCGTCTCCAGCCAGGCGCAAGGCCGCATCGAGCACCCGGATGGCCTCCGCCGACCGGCTGGAGTTCGGATCCCCCGTGTATACTTCCGCCTGGAGGAGATAGGCCTGGGCCAACAGCGGATGTGTGGGATAGCGGTGAACGAAGGCCTCCAGCGACTGCTCGGCCTTGGCAAAATCGTGACGGCGCACCTGCATCTTTCCCACATAGAAAAGCGCGAAGGCCGCGCGGCGCGCCTCTTCCCGCGGCGTTGCCTCCCCGGCCCACACGCCTGACCAGCGATGCAACTCTCCCTCGGGAGAACTCAGGTCCTCGGCATAATATTCGTCGAGCCGGCGGAAGGCCTGATCCAGATGCGCGCTCTCCGGGTAGGTCTGAATGAAGCGCTCCAGCACCCGCCGGGCCTCCGCATGGCTGAAGAGCTCAGCCCGCGCCGCCGCCTCTCCAAAAGTTGCGGCAAATAAAAGGCTGTCCGACAGATGCTCCCGGCTCTCCAAGATTTCGTCAAAAAGCACCATCGCCGGATAAGGTTCGCCCTGCGCCAGCAGCAGGCGGCCGTCGACGTAATCCTTCCACTTTTTCTCTTCGGGTGCGCCGGGCTTGGTGCTCCGCAGAATCTCGCGCGCCCGGGTGAGTTGCCGCAGGTCGACCTGCAAGGCCGCCAATCGCAGCCGAGCGGTCACGCCGCCTTGGTCATTGCGCACGAGCGGGGCCAGCAATTCCGCCGCCTCATCGCGCTTGTCCAACGCCTGGAAACACTCCGCGGCGCCCATCGTCGCCTCGGGGCTGCCAGTCTTCGCAACCAAGGTCTTATAGCCGGCGAGCGCCTTTTCCCATTCGCCGCCGGCGGCGAGGATCGTTGCCTTGAGCAACTGCGCATCGGAATCGCCTTTTGCCGCGAGTTTCATGGCGATTTGCAGCGCTTCCTCTCGCTCTCCATCGGCGAGCAAGGCTCGGCTCAGGAGCAGGGACGCGGCATCGATCTCGGCGGGCGGAAAGTCGGCGTCCGCCAGACAGCGCCGCAGCTTGAAAATGGCCACCTCGGGAATGTTTTCGTCCAGCGCCATGCGCGCGTCGTTCAGCAATGGCGCCGCTACCGCCAAATGCGAGTTTGCGAAAAAGGCTGCCGTGATCAGCAGCGCACCGAGCCTGAGCGCGATCGATCGCCGGCGCATCATAGCATGCGGTGCAGGTACCGCCCCGTATGACTCCCCGCCTCCCGGGCCACAGTCTCCGGTGTGCCCTCGGCGACGATCCGTCCGCCGCCGGAGCCGCCTTCCGGCCCGAGATCGACCAGCCAATCGGCGCATTTGATGACTTCCAGATTGTGCTCGATGATCACGAGCGTATTGCCGGCGTCGCGCAATTTCATGAGGACTTCGAGCAACTTGTGGATGTCGGCAAAGTGCAGGCCGGTGGTCGGTTCATCGAGGATGTACACAGTGCGGCCCGTGGCCTTCTTTGCAAGCTCGGCCGCCAGCTTGATCCGCTGTGCCTCGCCGCCGGAAAGCGTCGTCGCCGACTGCCCGAGATGCACGTAGCCGAGCCCGACGTCCTCCAAGGCGAGCAATTTATCGGAAATCTGCGGGATATTGCGGAAAAAACGCGCCGCTTCATCCACCGTCATGTCGAGGATGTCGGCGATGTTCTTGCCCTTGTAGGTCACTTCCAGCGTCTCACGGTTGTACCGGCGGCCGTGGCAGACCTCGCATTCCACGTAGACGTCGGCGAGAAAGTGCATCTCGATTTTTTTCATGCCATCTCCCTCGCAGGTCTCGCAGCGGCCGCCCTTCACATTGAAGGAAAATCGCCCGGAATCATACCCGCGCACCCGCGATGCCGGCAGCCCCGCAAAGAGCTCGCGGATGGGACCAAAGGCGCTGGTGTAGGTCACCGGATTCGACCGCGGCGTGCGGCCGATGGGCGTCTGGTCGATCACGATGGCCTTGTCGATCTGCTCGAGCCCGAGGATGCCGCCGTGTTTCCCCGGGCGATCCTTCGACCGATAGAAATGGCGAAAAAGTGCGCGGCGCAGGATGTCATCGACCAGTGTGGATTTTCCAGACCCGGAAACACCCGTGACGCACGTCACACAACCCAGCGGAAAGTGCGCATCCACATTGCGCAAGTTATTCTCTTCGGCTCCGATGACACTCAGCCACCCCGGCAATGCCGCCTCGCGCGGGCTGACCGGGCGATTCGCCGGGGCCACGTATTGCGGGGTCTTGCGATGTTTCGGCACCGGGATGCGTGCGCGTCCCGAGAGGTACTGGGCCGTCGGCGAAGTCTCCAGCGGGAGGATTTCCTTCAGCGTGCCCTGCGCGACGATATGTCCGCCCCGCGCGCCCGCGCCGGGTCCGAGATCCAGGATGTGGTCGGCGGCGCGAATGGTATCTTCATCGTGCTCGACGACGATCACGGAGTTTCCCAGATCGCGCAGCCGTCGCAGAGTGGCGATGAGCCGGTCATTATCCCGCTGATGCAGTCCGATGCTCGGCTCATCGAGCACATAGAGACAGCCCGCGAGTCCGCTGCCGATCTGCGTGGCGAGGCGGATACGCTGCGCCTCGCCGCCGGAAAGCGTGCCGCTTTCGCGATCCAGCGAAAGGTAGCCGAGCCCGACCTCCACAAGGAAATTCAGCCGATTCGACAGCTCCCGCCGCACCTCGGTGGTGATGAGCTGTTGTTGGCTGGTCAGCTCCAGATTCTCCAGGAAAGCGCGGGCCTCCTCGATGGTGAGCCGGCAAAACTCGTAGATGTTGAGTTCTCCGGAAAGCGCGCGACCGGCCCAGCCTCGAAGGTCCTTGGCTTTGGCCACACCGAGCTCGGGCAAATGGTGCGAGCGCACGGTGATGGCAAGCATTTCCGGCTTCAGCCGCGCGCCATGGCAGGAGGGGCAAGTTCGGCGGCTCATGTATTGGCGAATGCGCTGGCGGGTGAATTCGCTTTCGGTCGATTCGTAGAGCCGGCTCAGCTGGGCCACGATGCCGTCAAAGGGCTTGTCCACCTTGTCGGCCTTGCCGTCCTCGCCGAAGCCGAGGGCCACCTTGCGGTCGCCGGTGCCAAACGCCAGCGCGCGCTGAAACTCCGCCGGGAGATCCTTGTACGCGGTGTCGACGGAAACGCGGTACTCACGAGCCAGCGCCTGGAGCAGCCCCGCGTAGTATTTCTCCATGCGTTTGCCCGCCTTCGCCCAGGGGGCGATCGCGCCTTCCGCCAGGGATTTCTCCGGATCCGAAACGATGAGCTCGGCGTCGACCATGAGCTCCGTCCCGAGACCGTGGCAGACCGGGCAGGCGCCGAGGTGGCTGTTGAAGGAGAAATGCTTCGGTGTGAGCTGCGGGAGGGTGAACCCGGTCGCCGGATTCGTGAAATCCGTGGAGTAGTGGATTTCCTCCCAGCGCTCCGGCTCTTCGCCCTCCACCCGGCGCAGGACCATGAGCTGGCGGCCGCCCCACTTCAGCGCCGTGTCGACGGAATCGGCCAGCCGCGGCCGGAGACCCTCGCGAATGACCAGGCGATCCACCACCGCTTCAATCACGTGCGCCTGACCGCGCCCCAGCTTCACGAGCGGCGTCTGGCCGCTCAATTCCACGATCTCGCCGTCCACCCGCGCACGGACGAATCCTTCACGCTTCAATTTCTCCAGCACATCGCGAAATTCCCCCACCTCACCCTGCACGAGCGGAGCCAGCAGGACGATGCGGCTCTCCGCGGGATAGTCGAGGATGCGATCCACGATTTGCTGGGCCGAGAGCTTGAAAATGGGCTCGCCAGTGGCGGGATCGTGGGGCTCGCCGACAGAGGAAAAAAGCAGGCGCAAGTAGTCGTAGATCTCCGTCGTGGTGGCGATCGTGGACCGGGGGTTGCCGCCCGAGCTGCGCTGCTCGATGGCGATGGCCGGCGAGAGGCCCTCGATAAATTCCACATCCGGCTTCTGCATCTGGTCCAGAAATTGCCTCGCATAAGCCGACAGGCTCTCGACGTACCGCCGCTGCCCCTCAGCGTACAGTGTGTCGAAGGCCAGCGACGACTTTCCCGAACCACTCATGCCCGTAATGACCACCAGCTTCTCTCTCGGAATCTCCAGTGTGAGGTTCTTTAGATTGTGCTGGCGGGCGCCGGTGATCTTGATAGTTTGGGCTGCCATTTTTTCTCTCGGATTCAAATCGACCAGCAAACCACAACCCGGCCTCCGTCTCCAGAGGTAATTGCCCCACGACATGTCTGAACCCACCGCATCGATCGAACTGAGCCGCGAGGAACTGCTAGCGCTGCACGACAAATTCCGCGAGATCAAGCACTCGATCAACAACACGCTGGCGGTGATCATGGCGCTCTCCGAACTGGGCCAGCGGAATCCGGTGCACTTCGAAAAGCTCGCCAAGGCGGTGTTGCAACGCGGTCCGGAAGTGGTCACGCAGCTGCAGGATTTCCAGGCGCTCCTCGGCGTAAAGCTCAAGGGCGCGCCCACGCCGACGGATTTCAACGCGTCGTCAGGCTTGTTGTAGGCACACGATCGGGCGTGTTGGAGGAACACGATAGGTCGTGTTGGAGGAGCCGATAATTACTTCCTTTGGATAACTGGCGGGACTGCCGGAATTCCCGGTAGCTTGGCCGTGTTCGCCCCCTTGTAAGATCCCCCCGCCCCGGCTGCGCCGAACGCATCGTCCTGCGCCGCGGATTTTCTTCAGGCGGCGGCGTGCACTAAACCCCTGCAACCGCTTGAACATGTCTCCCCGAAACCACAAATCCTCCCTCCTGCAATGCACTGCGCCCCTGGCTGCCGGCTTCCTGCTGGCCGTCGCCGCCGGCGCTTCGGCTACGACCTATTACGTCAATGGCGCCACCGGCAGCGATGCCAATCCGGGTACGTCAGCGCAGCCCTTCGCGACGATCGGGCGCATCTACTCGTCGCTGAATCCCGGCGATACGCTGCGCATCGCCGGCAACTGCACCTACGCCGCCGCCGGCCTGGTGCTCTCGAACAAGACCGGCACGGCGAGCGCGCCGATCGTCATCGATGCCTACAATACCAACGGTGACCCCGCCCAGCGACCGGTCATCCAGGGGCCGAATAATCCCGTCGTCTCGGGATCGACACCCGGTCTCGCACTCTCGCACTGCTCGTATGTCACCATCCGCAACCTGAGCTTGCTCGACCAGGCCGCCGCCGGTGTGGAGGTCGACTCGTGCAGCAATGTCACCGTGGAATTCTGCCAGACCCAGTACACCGGCTCTTCCGGCGTTCGCTCGACGAATAGCTCGAATGTCACGGTGCGCTACAACACCGTGCAGTACGCCGTGCAGGGCGGCTACAACGAATGCATCACACTCGATGGCGTGAGCGGCTTTTCCGTCTACGGCAACTATGTCGGACTCCGAAATACCAATCCTCCCACGGGCGATGGCGGCGAAGGCATCGATACAAAGGACGGCTCGCAGAATGGCGCCGTCTACGAAAATATCATCGACCAGATTTGCCGCATGAACATCTATGTCGACGGCTGGGACAAGAACTGCGGCAACATCGACGTCTACGGCAACATTTGCCAGAACGGCGGCGGCGACGGCCTCGTCACCGCGATGGAAAACGGCAATTCCACGGTCACCCTCAGCAATGTGCGCATTTTCAACAACGTCTGCAGTGGGACGAAGTCCGGCGTCTACTTCAACGGCGGCGGAGGAGGCAGCGCGCATCAGCTCAATAACACGCAGGTCTACCACAACAGCGCTGACAACGTCTCCAATGGCCTCTATTTGTCGAATCACCAGGCGGTGAACACGACCATGAAATACAACGCGCTGGGCGCGAATTGCACAAATTCCGTCTACCTGATGGCGAATACGAATAACCCGACGGCCAGCCAGGTTCCAGCGGGATTGCAGTGTTTTAACAATGTTTGCTTCAAAGGCTGGGTGGCGACCTACGGCGGGAGCAACATTTTTAAGGATCCCAAGTTCACCGGCGTCGGCGGCATACCCACGCAGTTCCTCCTGCAAAGCACTTCGCCGGCGATCAGCGTCGACACCGACGCCTCCGGCTCCGGAGCCAGCTTTGTCACGCGCGATTTCCGCACCCAGCTCCGCGATGCCTCCCGGGATGCTGGCGCTTACGAGTACGTCGGCAATGCCACCCTGAAATTCGAAGCCGAACAGCTCACGGTCCAGAACTACTGGACTCAATCCGGCGGCGCTGTACGGAATATCGGCCCGGATTCCAACCTGAGCAATTCGGATGGGATTATCATTGATTCGGCCAATACGAACGACCAGGTCACCTTCCTCCTGCCCGCCGTTCCTGCAGGAAACTACACCGTTTACGTCGGTCAGAAAAATTTCCCCTCCCGCGGCATCTATCAGCTCTCCGCCGCGGCTCTGGGATCGACGTCATACTCAAATATCGGCGCGCCAGTCGACGAGTACGCCGCCTCGGCCAACTACACGGTGGTCAACCTCGGAACGTGGAGTCCAGGTTCAACGAGCGACAAGCTCTTCAAGTTCACCGTCACCGGCAAAAACGCCAACAGCAGCGGCACGAGCTACAATTACGCCGTCGCGATTGATTACATCCAGCTCGTTCCGCAGTAAGCCTTCGCTCACAAAACCGCGCGCACGCAAATGGCCCCTCCCATATGCAGTGTGCCGGAAGAAGTCGGGGGCGGACCATTCCGCCCCCGACCCAGAACAAAACCAACTGCTCGACCCTTACGGCGCTCCGAAGGACCAGTGCTGATGCGGATTCGACGCGCTCGTCGTATATTGTGTCATCACCACGCCATTCGCGGTGGATCCGGTGTTGTCGAGCGCCATGTTGCTCGTGCGGCAAACCAGTTCGTACTTGCCGCTGCCAACGCTCGTGATCGACCACTGCTGATTGTTATTGCCGAGATCGGTGTACTGCGTCATGGGCGCGCTGAGGGTGGTCACCCCACCGTTATCCAGCGCTTTTCCGCTCTTCACGCAGACCAGCTTGTAATAGCCATTCCCCAGGTTCGTCACCACCCACTGCTGGTTCACATTTCCACCGCCGCTCGTCCATTGGGTCACATCTGAGCCATTCGCCGTCGATCCGGCATTATCGAGCGCGCAGCCACCCGTTTCACAGGTCAAACGATATTCGCCGCTTGCGATGGGGCCGCCGAGGATTCCGTACACGACCAGCTTATTCGAGAAGGTCGGGCAATACACCCGGCCATTCGCCACGACGGGCGCGGGATTCTTGGCGAAGTTGCCGAGATCGTCACGGGTCGCGTTTTGCTTGCTGTTCCAAAGCTCGGTGCCGAGATTCGACGCGCTGAAAGCGTGGAGAATGCCAGGCTGCGTCGCGTTATTGGCATTGCCGCTATACACCCGCGAAGCCCAGACGATGCCATTGCTCGTGCCGTTTGACGAGATGCTTTGCTGCCAACCGGGCATGCTGGCGGACACGCCCTCAAAGCTCGACTGCGAGCTTGGCGTCGTGCCGATGGACGTGCCATTCCAGCTAAACGCCTTCAATTGATCGCTCTCTCCGCCGACGTAGAGGTTCCCGTTAAAATAACAAGGCGTGCCATGCAGGTGATTGAGGCTGTCCGAAGTGTCGGTGACTTGGAAGCTTTGAAGGCAGGCGTCGGCCGAAGCATTGTACCCGCCCATCGACCCACTGTTGACCAGATACCATTTGCCTTCCTTGCCGCCGCCGACGAGCCGGTTCGCGCCGGGGATGAGCACGATGCCGCCGCCACCGAGATCGCGATCCGCGCTGTTCAGACTCGCTTGATTGAAGGGGGTGAAATAGTCCTGCCGCGCCAGCGTGCTGCTGAGTTTGACGAAACTTTCGCCAACATTGCTGCCGCCGCCATTAGCGTCAAAGGTGCCGTTCCCCGTCATGAAGTAGATGCTGCTGCCATCACCGACGAGCCCGCCGCCTGACATCCATACGCCGCCTTTGGAGCCGCTGGAAGTCGTCACGGGAAACGCGCCGACCTGCGCCAGGGTGGAAGCATTGTACCCCATCACCCACCCGTGGTAGCCGCCGCAGTCGTTGTGCGAAGACCACCCGATGTAGATGTTTCCGCCCTGCTCGAGCAATCCGCAGCGCTGATTATTCAGCTTCGCGTCAAAGGCCACGCCGGAAGCCGAGGCGCTGATTTCCTTTGGTCCGCTGAATTTTTCCGCCCCCGTGGTGATGTCCACCGCATGCAGGTACTGATGGTAGGTCGAATCCGAATTTTTCTGCTTGTGGACGAAATACCAGGTCTTCGTCGACAAATCGATGACACCTGTGCCGATGATCCCGATGACCGTCGCGATATCCGGGCAGCAGCAATCCACGTCTCCCTGTGGGACAGGTGTACCGAGATTCCGGTTCCAGTAGGCGCCAGCGGAGCCGTAGTCCGCGTCAAAGGCATAAATCGAATTATTCGCCGTGCTCACAAAGACTACATTGTGCACGCCTCCACCGATGCCGAGCGCCCCCACGTAGAGCGGCTGGCCATACATATCTCCATCGACGCCTTTCTCAAAAAGCTTGCCGAAAGTGGATTGATTGACATTGGCCGGAGTCAGAATGGTTTCGCTGGAATTCAGGCCCGTGCGACCGTTGTCAGCATGCTGTGTGACGATGTTTATCGCCGCCATGCTATTTGTATATAACGCAAGGGTCGCCGCGGCCATGGCGCCGAATACGCCGACCTGAGGCCGTAGTCGCGCGGACCTATGTTTGGAGAGATGAAGTTTCATTCGAGGAGTGTCTGTAGTACTTTTCGAGGGTTTTCGTTTTCTCACGCCCGGCTGATTTGGAGGTCGCCAGGCACGGAGCGCTCCCCTGCTCGCGAGGGAATTCCGAGCAAAGGGCCGATCCGAATCTCGCTGATAGCGATTTATCCGACTCACACCTAGACAAAAATTGCCTTGGGCTGGCCGGGGCGTCCGTTAATAGACGAGCGCCGAGCGCTTTCCCATACCCTAAATCAGGTATTTTTCGGCGCAGGGGCGAACCCGCCGTTGAGCGGGTTCTGACCACAAATTATCGATCGTGCGATTTTCTGACAAGGAAGATTTCCTCCCCCAAAAGAGGGATGCGATCCGCATCAATTCATGACCGGCAGTTCGCCGGATCTGCGAACTGAAATTCGCAGCCTATGAGTATTTCGGAACGCAACTCAACAATACCGTACTCAATAGAGCTCCTATAAACCCGAAGCCTTCAGATGCTCACCAAGATGGTCTTTCATCTCGAGCTCAATTCTCTTTGCGATCTCCACCTCCCCTTTAAGCAAGTCCTCCAATGTCGACCATCTCATCAAGATTTCTCCGGACTTTCGCACTGAAAACAAAGCTTCATCAGCAGATTAAAATAGCCGATCGTCTCGTCCCATGAATACGTTCGGCCTCCAAAGTAGAATGCACTGCGTGGAATGTCGAGAAATCCGCTTTTCCAAACCCAAATTTGCAGTCGCAAGTGACAAGCATTGCCTCTGATTTGATTCATCTTCTAAGACCCCAAAAAAGATCAATAGCGTGAAGCTAGCTCCGTTGAAACGTTGCAACACCGAGAGATATGCAGGCAGAGGCGCGAAATTCAATGCACCCCTCGCAATGGGCAGATGAATAATGCAAGACGAATATCCATCTCCGTACCTTGGATCAAAGCCGATTCGCCACGTTCCTCGGTCGTTCGTTCCCCCGTGAGCGTCGAAGAGGGCCAACAATTCTTCGCGAAGAAATTCAAATGAATTATCGAGACGTACTGACAAATCGTGGAGGGTAGTCGTCATTTTTGGCTCTCATCAGAGCAGTTTCAAGGATCAGCATTTTATAGACAGAGGTCAATGTTCGGCAAAATGGCTCTTTTTCGCATTTGGTGTAACCTTCCTCCTCCATTCCCTCAGTAAAGGGCATGACCCAAGACCTGCCATCATCACCCGATCCCATCCGCTGCCCGACGTGCGGCGCCACCCTCCCTGAACATGCACCCCAGGGCCTTTGCCCGAAGTGCCTCTTCGCCGGCCTGCTCTCTGAGACCGATCTCGGCGACGGGGTGGTCCGGCCCGGCGGCGTGAAATCACCTGAGGATCTCGCGCCAAATTTTCCCCAACTCGAAATTCTCGACTGTCTGGGACGAGGCGGGATGGGCGTGGTTTACAAGGCCCGGCAAAAATCACTCAACCGCCTCGTCGCGCTCAAACTGTTGGCGCCGGAACGCGTGTCGGATGCAAAGTTTGCCGAACGCTTCACTCGCGAAGCCCAGGCGCTCGCCACGCTGAACCATCCCAATATCGTAACCATTCACGATTTCGGACAGGCCGGCGGCTTTTACTTTCTTCTCATGGAATTTGTCGATGGCGTAAATCTCCGCCAGGCGATGAAAACCGGACGATTTACTCCACAGCAGGCGTTGGCCGTGGTCCCGCCGGTCTGTGAGGCCCTGCAATTTGCGCATGACCACAGCATCGTGCATCGAGATATCAAGCCGGAGAATCTGCTCCTCAACCGGGAAGGTCGCGTAAAGATCGCCGACTTCGGCATCGCGAAAATGCTGGACGAAGATTCCGCACCTGGCCCCGAGGATTCGCAACCCGCCGGCACGCCCCAATACATGGCGCCCGAGCAGCAGAAGCATCAGCGCACCGACCATCGCGCGGACATCTATTCACTTGGCGTCGTCCTCTACGAACTGCTCACCGGCGAACTCCCGACCGGCAACCTTCAGCCGCCCTCCCGCAAAGTGCAGATCGATGTGCGCCTCGACGAGATCGTCCTCCGGGCGCTTGCAGAGACTCCCGAACTTCGGTTCCAAACCGCCCATGAAATGCGCACTCGCGTGGAGGCGACGGCTGCCAGTTCGCCGGAACTCGCGGCTGGCGCTAACACGGGCCACCCGACTATGGCTCCGCACCCGGAGGCGAAGTTGCTGTTTGGGCGGACCCACAAGGCTTGGATCATTGACGCGTTCCTCCTGATGATCCTCGTCGCCGCGCTCCCTTTTTATGAGCGATCCGGCATTCCCCAGATCCTATATATCCTTATTTTTGTTCTGGCGCGGATGGTTCTCGGCGGTTCCTTCCAAACGCTCCTCCAGCGTCGAAGCACGTCCGGCCCTGATTCCGGTGAGCGAAAGGGTAAGATGGAACGATTGCGCGCCTATTGGCGCGTGAAAGACAACCGGACCAACACGGCCCTGCTGTTCCTGGTCGTCCCAGGCCTCCTCTTCGTTCAACCCTATAAAATCCCCACAAACATCGCCGCCCCGGAATTACCCGCCGGAAGCCACGTGATCGTTGCCAAACTCGGCGTCCATTTTGCTCCCGGTGATATGGCGGTCTATCGCATGGGAAAGCTCGTGTATGTGGGACGGGTCATTCAGGCTGGGCCGACAGGAATTATCGTCAATCGAAACGGCGAACCGGATCAAATGGTCTCTTCTTCAGAAATCGTTGGCAAAGTCATCAGCGTCACTTGGCGCGCGAGTTCCTCAGGCAAAAATGAGCAAAACTGAAGCCGTAAAAATATGCCAGTGAGTCGTCCTGCCGATCAATTCCTCACCACTCGCTGGACCCAGGTGCAAACCGCGCAAGGGGTGTCGACCAAAGCCGACGCTGCGCTAGCCGACTTGTGCGCCGCCTACTACGAGCCGGTTCACGCATACATTTGTCGTACGGCGCACGATCTCGGTGACACTCGCGATCTCACGCAGGAATTTTTTGCGCGGCTGCTCAACGGGCGTGTGCTCATGGGCGCCGATCGCGACAAGGGCCGCTTTCGCGGTTATCTCCTCGGGGCCGTGAAACACTATTTGGCCGACATCCGCGACCATCGGCGGGCAGCCAAACGCGGCGCACAGCATGTCCATATTCCGCTCATTACAAACGCAGACACATCGACCGGCGGCGACGTTGAGGTCCCCCTTTCCGGAGCGGCCCCGCCCGACGCCTGGTTTGACCGCCAATGGGGACTCACCGTGCTCGAACTCGCGCTGGCTTCTCTCTCCGCAGATTACGAGCGGCAGCAAAGGGAAGAGACCTTTCAGCTGCTCAAGCCCTGGCTCACCGGCAATTCCGGTGCACTCACTCAAGCGGAAGTGGCGGAGCGGCTCGGCATGAATGAGGGAGCGGTCAAAGTCGCCATCCATCGCCTCCGCAAACGCTTTCGGGATCTCGTCAAGGCGGAGATCGCTCACACCGTCTCCACCCCAGACGACGCGCGCCAGGAATTACTCTATCTCATCACGGTCGTAAGTTGATTCGCCGTAAATCGCCTCGCAGTAAAGGCGGATTTATCACGTTAACAACTATCGCTGGACTTTATTCCATGCAGCTTCCAGCCTTCTCCCTCTGCCCTGTCTCGCCCCATGCCTACTCGCCCGAACCCCGCAGATCCAATTGCCACGGCCCCGCAATCGGCCGCGCCCATCCGTTGCGCGCAATCTTACGCGCAAAGCTGCCGCCCATGAAAACTCGCACGCTGGCCAAGCTCATTATCGTCGGAGGGAGCCTCGTCATCGCCCTATGTGCGTTGGAAATCGGCGTCCGGCTGAAATTGCAATGCGACGTCGACGGCAACTGCAAATTCCGCGACACTTGGCTCAGACCCTATCATGTGCCTGTGCGCCGCTCGGAACGCATCCTCGCGGAATTCACGAAATCGACGACCTCCGGGAAGGTGTATGACCCGGAGTTGGGCTGGGCCCAGCGGCCCAATGTCCAGGATCACAATGCCGCCGGCTTCATTTCGACACATCCCGACGTGGCGGGGACGCCGTCGCCGGACTGCCTGCGCATTGCTGTCTTTGGCGGCTCCTATACGGAGGGAACATTTGACCATGGCTGGTGGCGAGTGTTGGAGGAATCGCTGAACAGCGCTGGCGTAAAGGCCGAAATCTTGAACTTCGGCGTGGCAGGGTATGCGATGGATCAGGCGTATCTGCGCTGGAAACGCGATGGCGTCCGCTATCACCCGGACATCGTGATGTTTGGCTACAGCGCGGGCAATTGTTACGACAACCTGAACATGGTGCGCGTCGTGATGGATTTCGAGACGGGTCTGGCGCTGACCAAGCCGCGTTTCGTTTTGGAAAATGGCGGCTTGCGGCAGCTGAATTCGCCGACCGTTCCCGTTGCGGAGATTCCCGAACTTTTGCGGCATTTGCCAGACTGGCCGCTCCTTCAGCACGAGCACTTTTACCTACCGTCAGACTATGCTTTGCGGCCGTGGCGGCTGAGCCGGCTATTGGCACTCACGGAGGCAAAGATCGCCAATGCGCGAGACCCGCATTGGGGCGCGCAATTTTACCAATTGGGAAAAGAACCGGCGGAATTGAGTCTGGCGATCATTCGACAATTCGCGCGTGAGGCGCAAGCCGCCGGGAGCATCTTTTGCATTGCACACGTCCCGCATTACAGCGAGCTCAACCCGCTGCGGGCAACGGGGAAGTTTCAGTGCCAGGACCTGATCGATGCTGTGGACCGCATTGCGCCCATGGCGCACACGGAAAAGGCCCTCCTGAATGCCGCCCAAGGGCGGCCGATCGAGGACTTCTTTGTCGCCAGCCACTATAACGATCAGTTCCAGAACGTCGTTGGACAAGAGCTTGCGACATTTGTCCAACAGCATCTGGCCGAGTGGCGCCCGCGGCCGGGCGACAATGGGTTGCGGCGGCGCGATCAGGCGCCGAGATAACTCACGCCGCGCTCTTCGGCAGCGCGGCTCCGCCCTTCGCTTTCACCAGCGGCAGGATCTTCTCCACTGCCGCCGCCGCGGTGAGCCCATGCTTTCGGCGCAGGATGTCCACGGCGCCGTGCTCGACAAATTGGTCGGGCCATCCCACTCGCACGACCGGTGTCTTGATGCCTGCGTCGTTGAGGTGCTCGATGATGGAGCAGCCGAAGCCATTGTGCAGCACGTGATCTTCGATAGTGCAGACGACATCCGCGCTTCGGGCGAAAAATTCGATGGTGCCGGCGTCGAGCGGCTTGATCCAGCGCGGGTTGATGACGGCGGCGGAGATGCCTTTGGCCTCGAGCTGCGCTGCGGCTTCTTCAGCCATTTCACACATGTTGCCCAGACCGAAGATGGCCACCTGGGTGCCGTGTTTCAATACCTCGGCCTTGCCGATTTCGAGCAGCTTCGGCTCATCCTTAGGCTTCGCGCCGACGCCGACGCCGCGCGGATAGCGGATGGCGATCGGCCCGCCGTTGTAATGCGCCATCGTCCAAAGCATGTCGACGAATTCGTCTTCATCCTTCGGCGACATGTGGACGATATTCGGGATGTGGCGGAGGTAGCCGATGTCGAAGAGTCCGTGATGGGTCGGACCGTCATCTCCCGAAAGGCCGCCGCGGTCCATGCATAGCGCCACATTGAGATGTTGCAGCGCCATGTCGTGCACGATCATGTCGTAAGCTCGCTGCATGAAGGTCGAGTAGATGGCCAGGAATGGCTTGAAGCCCTGCGTGGCCAGACCGCAGGCGAAGAGCGCCGCATGCTCCTCCGCGATGCCGACGTCGTAGTAGCGCTCCGGATGCGCCTGGGCAAAATAAGCGAGCCCTGTGCCGCTCGGCATGGCTCCCGTGATCGCCACGATCTTGTTGTTGTGATCGGCAAATTTCGCGAGCGTCTTGCCGAAGATTTCCGAGTAGGTCGGAGTCGGCGTCGTCTTCACGGCGCCCGTTTTGGGCTCGAATTTGCCCAGACCGTGGAATTTGTCCGGCTTCTCCAGGGCGGGCGGATAGCCTTTGCCCTTCTGCGTGAGGATGTGCAGGAGCACCGGCTCGTTCTGCGTCTTGAGGAACTCAAAAGTTTGAATGAGGAGCGTGACGTCGTGCCCGTCGATCGGGCCGTAGTAGCGAAGCCCCAGATCCTCGAACAACACGCTGGGCAGGAGCAGATTCTTCATGCCCGATTCCACGCGATGCGCGAAATCCAGCGCAGCCTTGCCGCCGATCATTTTCACGAAATTCGCCGCCTTGTCGTGCAAGTGCGCGTAGGTCGGGTGCGTAGCGATGCGATTGAAATAGCTGGCGATGGCGCCGACATTTTTGGCGATCGACCATTCGTTGTCGTTCAGCACGACAATGAGGCGCTTTGTCTGCTCGGCCACGTTATTGAGCGCCTCATAGCTCACGCCGCAGGTGAACGCGGCATCGCCGGCGACGCAGACGACATGCTCGTTCGAGCCGCGCATGTCTCGACCCACCGCCATCCCGAGGGCGGCGGACAAGGCCGTGCCCGCGTGCCCAGCTCCATAGCAATCGTGCTCACTTTCCGAACGCAGGAGGAAGCCATTCAGCCCCTCATACTGCCGAATCGTGTCGAAGCGCTGGCGCCGTCCGGTAAAAAGCTTATGGACATACCCCTGATGGCTCACGTCGAAGACAAATTTATCCGTGGGCGTTTCGAAAACCCGATGCATCGCGATGGTGAGCTCTACAACCCCCAGATTCGGCCCGAGATGCCCGCCAACCGACTTCGGGTTGTGATCCGACATGACCCGGACCAGTTCCTCCCGCACCTCCTGCGCAAGTTGCACCAAATCCCGCTCGGGAATCGCTTTGATATCGGCGGGCGAATTGATCTTGGACAAAAGGGATTCGGTCATGGCTGGCTCTTTGGGAAAAAGGAGAATGGGAAGCGGCCGGGCTGCTAGGCGATGGTGGTCGGGTCTTTTGGCGGAAATTCAGAATAGGCTGACATCGTCCGAATCTTCATCGGAAGCGGATGGACGGACGGGCGCAGACGCCGGCGAGACCGCGGGGGTGGCGGGGTCAAACTCCGCCAGTTGCGGTTTGCCGGAGGCGTTTCGGGAAATGATCTCGATGCGTTGCTCGGCGACATCGAGTTTCTCCTGGCAAACCTTCACCAGTTTGGCGCCTTCCTCGTAGAGTTCAAGGAGTTGCTCCAGCGGCAGCTTGTCGCCCTCCATCTCGTCCACGATCTTCTCCAGCCTTTCGATGGCGGTTTCGAAGGTTGGCTCGGGTGATTTGGCTGCAGGTTTGCTGGGCATGAAAACGGGAGCCGACCATTTAAGGGTATTCGGCGCCGTCCGACAACTCCCAAGTGAGGCCTCGGCAAAGCTCAGCTGCTCGGGCGCAGTTCCGCCCGGATGACGGCTCATTCCTCTCGGGCACTCCAGCGGTCACGGTCGAAGTAGACGACCGTCAGCAACGCATAGCCGAGCGCGACCGATTTGTGCAGCGGGAAATTCTTGAGCAGCGCCTCCTGCCGGGTGATCTGCGGCATCCACGCCTTGTATTCGCCGCTCACAATCGTCGAAAGGAACTCTTTGTCCCCGGAGACCGGGGTCAAATGCAGACCGACGATCGGCCCGGAAAGCTTCTGGTAATCGCTCAGGGTCGTATACTCGGCCACCGTCATCGGCAGCCAGAGCGACCGGCGGTCGGCATACCAAGCGACCGCCCAGGGCATGTCCGACATGATGATTTCCTTCTCGGTCGTCCACGGCCTCATGATCGCGATATGCGTCGGATAATAGGGCGGCCACTGAAACGGCAACCCAGTGCGATCGATCATTTCCGTCAAGGTCCCGAGGAAGGGCCGATCGGAGACAAGAAACAGCATGCCGATGAAGAGACGATGAACGACCCAGTTCCGACTCAATTCGTACCGGGACCACATCATCAAGACATAGGCCATCCCGTACATGGTCAAGTACGGGATGAAGAGAACATACAGGTCGTTGGATTGAAGTTTCTGGTCGTCAAACCCAAAAATCGTCATGCCCATGACCGCCGTGGCAAACATGAGCAGCAGCGCCCAGCGAAAAATAGCAATCTCGCGCCGTTTGAATAGATGCAAGAGAGCAACGAAAAAGACGGGCGCAACCAAGGTGTAGCCGAGATAGGCAAAGAGACTGCCAAGCTGAGTATGCGCCTGAGTGATGGCCTTGCGTGCGATAGCCATCGTGCCCACATCCGTAAAAGGCGCCTGCGTCGAGCGCATGAGCCCGCTCTCCGTTGCGCGAATATCCGACACCATGACATAGCCCGCGAGGCCGGCGATGCCCTTGATGCCCCCGCAAATACGGTAATTCCGCACCAGCCAAGGGGAATACATCGCGAGTACGATGGCTACCATCAGGCCGATCGATAGCCACCGTTGGCGAACGAGAAATCCGGTGAAGACCAGGACGCCCAGGAAAATCCACAGTGTGATCGCGTGGGCAAGCGCCATGATTCCGAACAGAACCGCCGTCGCGCAAAGCCAAAAAACGGGCGAAGACAACACCCGAAATCGCGAAGGCGCCGAAGTGTGGATGAATTCCGCTTCGTCTACCGGAGCCTCCTCGACGTCCACGGGCGCTTCCGCACAATGCGCCTCAACGGCGCGCACCAACGTATACATGGCGCAGCTGAAAAGGAAAAAGAGCAGCATCTGGGGCAATCCAGACAATGCGAATTGCCAGAATTGATCACAGAGGAGAGTGAACCCAACGCAAAAAAGAGCGAGCCTCAGGTCGAACAATCGCCGGACGACAAAAAAACAGGCCGCGACGCCGCAGAGGAAAAAAAATGTCGAAACCGCGGCGACGACTTTATCTGGCGGATAAGCGTACACGTTCGGGTCATCGATGATCCATTGGCTGCGAGCCGAATTTAGGAACGGCGCCAGAATATAGGGCCAAAGTGGAGCGTGATAGGTATCGGGAAGCCGATCCTTGAAGGCGCCGGCTTCATCCCCAAATTGCCACAAGGCCAATGGCCGAATGACTTTCGTCGTAAAGCCATTTCCGCGCGCGATTTCCTTGGCGATGCCGGCTTGCTCCATGGCCCGCGGATGCGCCAATCCGTGAAAACCGGGTCCATCGGCCAACCCAAAAAAGCAGACGTAGACGACCGCGGTCACCCACGCGATGATGACGGCGAGAATCACCCACTTTTTCCAGACGCCTTCCTCGAGCTTATGAACGGCGCCCTGGACAATTTGATCGGTGAGATGGAGTTTGCGGAGAAGCCAATAGATCAACCCGAGGGCAACGAGCGAGCCGATCACAACCGCAGGCGCGCCGCCGATGATCGCGAGAAATGGTTCAGGCAGTGCAAATAGTTCAGTCGCCATGGGAAATCGGAGGCTCTTGCTCGTTGGGAGAGTCGGTCTTCAGTTGCTTGAGTTTGCGGTGTAAAGTGCGACGACTCACACCCAGCTTGCGGGCAGCTTGGGTGACGTTGCCGCCGGTTTCCTGGAGGGCCTGCAAAATGAGCCGTGCTTCGGATGCTTGCAAATTGAAATGCTCGGTTTTGGAAGCGGGAATTTTCGGGGCGGGCAGGGCCGGGCTTCCAGTCTTGGGACTTATGCCTTCGCGGACCGAAAGCGGCAAGTCCCGCAGCGTGATGCGCTCGCCGGAGGCCATGACAACCCCGTGTTCGATCGCCGTGCGCAGGTCGCGGACGTTTCCCGGCCAGCCATAGCGCAGGATCGCCTGCATCGCTTCACCGGAGACTTCTCGCACGGGCCGGCTATTTTCTTCCGCAAATTGCTTGAGGAAGGACTGGACCAGCATCGGGATGTCTTCCTTGCGCGCCCGCAAAGGAGGCATGGTGAGGGGCACGACGCTGAGCCGATAGAACAAGTCGTCGCGAAATTCGCCTTTTTGGACCATCTCGGCCAGGTTGCGGTTCGTCGCTGCCACGAGACGAACGTCCACCTTGATCGGCGTATTTCCCCCCACGCGCTCGAAGGAGCGATCCTCGCCCAGGACGCGCAAAAGCTTCACCTGGGTGGTCGAATCGATCTCGCCGATTTCGTCCAGAAATAGCGTGCCGCCATTCGCCTGTTCGAATCGGCCGATGCGCCGCTCGATGGCGCCCGTAAAGGCGCCTTTTTCGTGGCCGAAAAGCTCGCTTTCCAGCAATTGCGCCGAAAGCGCGGCGCAATGCACGGCGACAAATTTATGCTTGGGCCGACCGCTCAGCGCGTGGATGGCCTGCGCAGCCAACTCCTTGCCCGTGCCGCTCTCGCCCTGGATGAGGACGGTGGCGCGGGTCGGCGCCACCTGCCGGATGGTGTCGTACACTTCCTGCATGACGGCGGAATCCCCGATGAGCCGCTCCAGGCCATAGCGCTTGTCGACCTGCTTCTTGAGCTCGACCACTTCTTCCTCCGTCTTGCGGCCCCGCAGCGCGCGGCTGATGAGGATCTCGACCCGGTCGATGTTCAGCGGCTTGGTAACGAAATCGTAGGCCCCGCGCTTCATCGCCTCGACGGCGACGTCGACCGAGCCGTATGCCGTCATCATGATCACGATCGGCGGATGCGGCCGCGCCAGGATCTTGTCGATGAGCTGCATGCCGTCTTCGCCACCGAGCCGCAAGTCGGTGAGGACGAGATCGATCCCCTCCCGGTCGAGGATATTCTGCGCCTCCTGGATATTGGCTGCGATGTAAACGTCGAAATTCTCCTCCAGCGAAGAGCGCAACCCTTCCCGGGTGTGCTTTTCGTCGTCGACTATGAGGATGGTGGGCTGCATCAGTGAACTTTTAGACCCCCCTCGCCTGTAGCTTTGGCCTTTTCGCCGCCGCTCCGAGGCGGCCGTCGAAGGTTGGGAATTTTCGCCGGCCGGGGAATGTCACGACAGGCAATGCGAATTTTCCGCGACCGCGGCAAAGGAAAAATGAATCGCCGGCCGTACTTCGCCGGGAAAGGCACGCATTCTTCACAATCGATTTATGCTTCCCGGCCCTTGGATGCCCCGTTAGAAAGGCGCCTATGCCGCCTCCGATGAAAAATATCACGCCGGAGCCGGCGTGGAGCCCCACCTGGATCTTTCGAGGACTGGTCCTCGTTATCGCCCTCTGGGCGTTTTTCTCGTGTTTTACCCCCGTGCCTGCCGATTCGGTGGGCGTGCTCACGCGCTTTGGCCGCTATACCGCGACCGTAAATCCGGGGTTGCGCTTTATGCTGCCGCTCGGGATCGAAAAAATCCAATCGGTGCCAGTGCAGCGGCAGTTGAAGCTGGAATTCGGCTTTACCACGCCCGGCGCGTCGAATCGCGATCAACGGGACCCGGAACCGGAGGAAACCAGCAGCATGGTGACGGGCGACTTGAACATGGCCCAGGTCGAGTGGGTCGTGCAGTATCGAGTCGAAGATGCCAAGGCCTTTCTCTTCCATGTGCGCGAGCCCGGGCAGACGCTGCGCGACGCCAGCGAATCAATCATGCGCGAAGTCGTGGGAGATCGCACGGTGGATGAAGTGCTGACGGTCGGTCGGCAGGATGTCGAATCCGATGCGCTCGTTCGCCTGAATGCCATTTCGAAGCGCTACAATCTCGGGCTCGGCATCATGCAGGTGCAGCTCAAGAACGTGCATCCTCCGCAGGCCGTGCAGGCGTCCTTCAACGAGGTCAACCAGGCGCAGCAGGAAAAACAGCAGATGATCAATGTCGCCAACGGTGAGTACAATAAGATCGTGCCGCGAACCCGCGGCGAAGCCGAACAAAAGATCCTGGCGGCGCAAGGCTACGCCGTGAAGCGCGTGAACGAAGCGCGGGGCGACGCCGAGCGGTTCAACGCGCAACTCGTGGAATATAACAAGGCGCCGGAAGTTACCCGCGAACGTCTCTATCTGGAGATGATGAACGAGACGCTGCCCACGATCGATCACAAGATTATCCTCGACGAAAAGGCTCGAGGTCTCCTGCCACTCCTGCCTCTCAACCTCAGCCGTACTGAAGCCGTCAAATGAAACGCACCATCTTTGCCTGGCTCTTTACTTTTGTCGCCATCATCGGTCTGCTCGCCGTCACCGGCGCATTTTATACCGTTCAGGAAACGGAACAGGCGGTGATCACTCAGTTTGGTCAGCCTGTGGGAGACCCAATCCGGGATGCCGGGCTGCATTTCAAGATTCCCTTCGTCCAGACGGTCAATGGTTTCGACAAGCGCGTCCTGCAATGGGATGGACCAGCCACCGAAATGCCGACGGAGGATAAGCTCTACATCATCGTCGACGCCTTCGCCCGCTGGCGGATCAGCGATCCGCTGCAGTATTTTCTGCGCCTGACCGACGAGCGCACCGCTCATTCCCGCCTGGACGATATTCTTGGCGGAGACATCCGCAATACGGTGGCGCGACACAAACTGGTGGAGATGATTCGCACGACCAAAGATCGAAAGCCCGTTCAGGACGATGCCGTGACGTCTGCCGGCGGGCTGGCCGCAACCCTGCCGCCAATCGAATTTGGCCGGGTAAAACTGGAAGAAGAGGTCGCTGCAGAATCGAAAGCGAAGCTGGCCGAATTTGGCATCGAGCTTTTGGACATCCGCTTCAAGCGCATCGACTACAACCGTGGGGTGGCGGCAAAAATCTTCGAGAGGATGATCTCCGAACGCCGCCAGATCGCCGAGCGTTCGCGCTCGGAAGGCGCGGGTGAAGCGGCGCGGATCATGGGTTCGCGGCAGCGGGACATCAACCAGATCGAGTCGGATGCGTATCGGCAAGTTCAGGCAATCCAAGGCAAGGCGGACGGCGAGGCGACGGCGATCTATGCCCAGGCCTTCAATCAATCGCCGGAGGCGCGGGATTTCTACGCCTTCCAGCGTTCGATGGAGGCGTATCGGACGACCTTCCAGAAGGACACGACAGTCATTTTGACGACGGACAACGCGTTCCTGAAATACCTGCAGGATGGAACGGCCAAGACGCCTGTGAGCGATAGCAAGCCGCAGCCGCAGCCAGGCGCGCCGCCACAGTAGGCGATCGGAGGCATTCCCGGGAGTTTACTCCGGACGCGACTGGCTTGCATGATCACAAAGCCGGCGCGAGGATGCTTCCAAACCCTGCCTTTTCCGCATCTTCCGTGTCCCGAATCGCAATCGAATCGCACCCCGGCGTCCGGCTCGATGCTCGCCGCGCCGTCTGGCTGGAAGAATCCTCAACGCTTGCGGTGGCCGACTTGCATCTCGGCTACGCTTGGGCGCATCGGCACTCCGGCCAGCTCCTTCCTTTGAGCGCTCCAGACACCTCGCTCGCTCGACTTCACGCGCTCATTGCCGAGTACCAGCCGCGTCAACTAGCCGTTCTCGGCGACATCGTGCATCGAGCCGTGCCGGTGGAAGCCCTAGAGGCGGACCTCCTGCGGCTTTGTGAGGACTTGGGCGCCCAGACCAGCCTTCGGCTGATTTCCGGAAACCATGACCGCGCGCTGGCTGGACTTTTACAGCGCTGCGGAATCGCGGTCGGCTTGGACCACGCCATAGCGGTCCGCCCACATCTGCTCCTTCATGGCGAAAGCCAGGATGAGACGGAGGCCGCCCAACTTACCGCTGAAGCGCGGACCCGCGGCGGGCAGATTTTCATGGGTCACGAACATCCGGCCATCCGCGTCGGCGATGGCGTAACCAGTGTGAAATGCCCATGTTTTCTCTCTTCGCCTCAGCTCATCGTCCTGCCGGCGTTTTCGGAGTGGTCCGCCGGCTCGCCCGTGCGCAGCGGAGGCTTCATGTCCGCTCTGGCAAATGGCGCCAAATTCGGGACCGCCTACGCCATTCTCGCGGGCAAGCTGCTGCCGCTCCGGCTATAGCAACGAAATCAAATCTCGAAGTTATCCTCGGTGTCGAGCCGCAGTCTCGGCCGCAGGAATTCGACAATCGTGCCCACCGATTCCGCGAGCGTCTGCTTGCCTGTTTCCACCGTGATTTCCGGATCTGTCGGCGCCTCGTATGGGGCAGAGACGCCGGTGAATTCCGCAATCTCCCCCGCGCGGGCGCGCTTGTAGAGACCTTTGGTATCGCGCTCTTCGCAAAGCTCCAGTGAGGCATTGACGTAGACCTCGACAAACTCTCCCGCTTCCAAAGCAATGGCGCGGGCGCGCTGCCGATCCTCGCGGTAAGGCGAGATGAAGGCCGTAATGACGACAAAGCCGGAGTCGGACATGATCTTTGCGACTTCCGCCACCCGACGGATGTTTTCCACGCGATCCTCCGCTGAGAAGCCGAGGTTCGAATTCAGACCGTGGCGAATGTTATCCCCGTCGAGCACGTAGACGTGCATCCCCATGTTGAAAAGCTCGCGTTCCAGCGCGCAGGAAATGGTCGATTTTCCAGACCCACTGAGTCCGGTGAGCCACACGACCGCGCCCTTGTGACCATTGCGCAGAGCCCGCCGCTCCCGTGTCACGTTCCCTTCACTCCAGTAGATGTTCTGCGACTTCACCACGCTGCGGTCGGTGTAGAGGCCGCCAAAGATAATGCCGCCGCCGGCCACCTGGCGATTGTTGACGATCACAAACCGGCCCATGACCGGGTTGCTGTCCTGGTTGTCCATCACCAGCGCGCCGCGCGTCTGGATCGTGACCTCCGCGACGTCGTTCCGCGCGATGTAGTTACGGCTCTCGGTCACGACTTCCAGCGTCGACGCGTCGATGAGACGCTCGATGGAAACTATCTCCGCATCGAGTTCCTGCGTGGCGAGCTTGATCTTGGTCCGCTCGCCGAGGGCGAGGTTTTGTTTACCCATCCAAAAGATGCGCGCCTTGAAGCGGTTGCCTTCGATCGGCGTGAGCACCTCGTGCGAAGCCACGTTGCCGCGCTCCACAAAGATCTGTTCGGTAAGCGTGATCCCGATGGACTCGCCGGCCCGGGCGATGTCGCGCTTCGCGCCATTCCAGCGCTCGATGCTCGCGACGACACTGGTCTTGGCATTGGGCGAAAAAATCAAGCTATCCCCCACCCGCAGCGTGCCGCTCTCGATGCGGCCTGCAATGATGCGCCGCTCGTCGAAACGATAAACATCCTGCACCGGAAAACGCAGTGGCAGATCGGTGAGCGCCTTGGGCGGCTCGAAGGTATCGAGCATCTCCAGGACGGTCGGGCCGGTGTACCAGGCCACGGCTTTGGCCGCGGTTGCCGGCTGAGACTCGTCATCCAGGTGCTCCAGACGATCGACGACATTCACGCCATTGCGCGCCGAGATCGGCACGAAGGCGCGCGCCTCGACGCCGATCTGCGCGAGGAAGGCTTTGTATTCCGCCACCACCTTTTCGAAGACCTCCTGAGAATACCCCACGAGATCCATTTTGTTTACCGCCACCACCACCTGGCGAATACCCAGGAGACTCAGAAGATAACCATGCCGGCGGCTTTGCTCGCGCACGCCTTCATTGGCCGCGATGAGCAGCACGGCCGCGTCCGCGCTGGCCGCGCCGGTGATCATGTTCTTCAGGAATTCCTTGTGACCCGGCGCATCGATGATCACATACGGCCGCTTCTCCGTCTTAAACTGGATCTGCGTGGTGTCGATCGTGATATTCTGCTCCTGCTCCTCGAGCAGCGAATCGAGCAGAAAGGCGTACTCGAAATCCATCCCCTCATTGCGGCAGGCCTCTTTGATCTGCTCGACCTTGCCATCGGGCAGGGACTTCGTGTCGTAGAAAATGCGGCCGATGAGCGTGGACTTGCCGTGGTCGACGTGACCCACGAAAACGACCTTCAAGCGGTCGGCGGAAATAGGATCGGCGCCCACTTGGCTTTCCGGCAATCTTTGCGGAGCATCGAGAGTAGTCGTCATGACGATATCTAAAGTCGGTCGGAGTTTGCGGAAACTAACTTCCGCGATCGAGCGGCGTCGCCCGGGATGGAATATTTGTTGGCGGCCTGGAAAATGTTACATGAAGCCCTTGGCCCGCAGCTTCTGCATCGCGTTGCGCTCGTGGTGGTCCTGCGCACGGCCGGCGCGTTCACTCGTCTTGGTCGTCGCCAGCTCATCGATGATCTTGTCGATGGTATCGGCGTCGCTTTCCACGGGCTCGGAGATCGGCCAGCACCCGAGTGAACGGAAGCGGTACCGCGTTCCATTCTTACCCGTGCGGGCGAAATACATTTTGGGAATCGGGATGCCCTCGCGCTGGATGTATTGCCAGATGTCACGCTCGCTCCAGTCGAGAAGGGCCTGCACCCGCACGTGCTCGCCCGGCGCGCAGGAAGTCGTGAACTGATTCCAGAACTCCGGCGGCTGATCTTTGTAATCCCACTCGAAGTCTTTGTTTCGCGGAGAGAAGTAACGCTCCTTGGCGCGCGTGGGATCTTCGTCCCGGCGAATGCCGGTGATGAGGGCGTCCCATTTGTGCTCGGCCATGACTTGTTGCAAAGCCGCGGTTTTCAGCTCATGGGTCACAGTCACCGGGTCGTTATGTTCGTACCCGATCGGCCCGCGGTCGGCATATTCGCCACGGCCGGCCCGCGCGTCTTCATTGATCTTCACGATCAGCTTCAGCCCGTGATACTTCACCGCCCAGTCCCGGTACTGTAACATTTCCGGAAACTCGTAGGTCGTGTCGATGTGCAGCAGCGGATACGGGATGTGCCCGCAGAAGGCCTTTTTCGAAAGCCAGATGAGGACATTCGAGTCTTTCCCCATCGACCACGGCATGCAGATATTCTTGAAATGGTGGAAGGCCTCGCGAATGAGGAAAATGCTCTGCGATTCCAGCGCATCGAGATGACCAGCGTCGCCGCGAGCGACTTTTTGCGGAAAAAATGCCGCCGGTTCTTCCGCTCCAGGCGCCGGAAACTTTCGTGAATATGCCGGATGAACAGCGAAAAATGCGGGGTCAGCGCCGTTCGATTGAGAAGGTGCGACGACAGGAGCCGGACGAGATTCGAGAGTGGATGTAGACATGCGATGTCGAACGTCGGAGAGAAAAGCAGCCCCTAGGCTAATTGTCTATAGGGAAAATAGACTTTTTAAACAGCCGCCCCTACCGCAATCGGGGCCTTTTTAAAATTGGTGTGAATGCCGCATTCCTTTTTGTCGAATCCCGTCCAGCGGCCGGCGCGCTCGCTCTGATCGTCGCCCACCGCCCGGGTGCACGGCCAGCAGCCGATCGAGCGAAAACCCCGATCATGCAATGGATTGTACGGGATCTGATGCTTCTTGATGTAGTCCCAGATCGCATCGCGCCCCCAATTGGCCATTGGATTAAGCTTCAGGATGTAGAGATCTCGCATCTCGTCGAAATGATAGAGCTCGAGGATCCGCGTCGCTTCCCTCGTCTCACTCTGCTGACGGCGCACGCCGGTGATCCACACCGCGAGATCCGTCAATTTTTTCTGCAGCGGGATGACTTTGCGCATGGTGCAGCAGGTGTCCGGATGCTGATTCCAAAGCTCCGGTCCGAACCCCGGATCGGCCGCCTGCTCTTCTGGAGTCTGTTCCGGCAGAAGCGACTCGATGCCGATGCCGAAAAATTTCTCCAGCCGTTCCTTCAGCTCGTAGGTCTCCGGGAAGAGCAATTGGGTATCGAGAGTAAAGATGGGAAACTCGAATCCAGCCTGCCGAGCCTGGTGGATCATGACCAGACCGGCGCCTTGAAAGCTGGTTCCGATCGCCGCGCGCGTGCCAAAGCGATCCCACGCCCAGCGCAGAATCTCCTCCAACGGCGCAGTCTCGAAGTGGTCCGCCAGCTTGTTGATTTCCTCAGGATTGATTTCGTGGGCTTGTAGCGACATGTGGATTCCCGATTAAATCGATGGGATTTAGAGAGATTCTTGCACACCGCAGTGTGCGAATCAACTGCGGTATTTTAGGTTCCTAATCGATTTTGCTAGGAAAATACGTCGCGGAATAGACGACGAAACTGGAACGCTATTCGCCACACGGGATTCCACTTCCTCCTCGCCAAGTCCCTGGGCGCGAAGAAACGCAGCGTACTTCTCGGCCGCCGGAGGAAGATGCGGGTATTCCCCACGAAGTCGGATCCGCTGGGCGACAAAGATTTCCAACGCCCGTCGAAACATGGCTTCGACCTCCTCCGGCGGCGCCGAGGACGCGAGCATCCCGGCGAGATTGCACAGGTCGAATGCGGTTTCGAGATGGTCTGGGCCAAAGGAGCGCTCATCGATTTGCCAGGCCCGGCGCAAATACTCGATGGCCTCATCGACGTTGCCCCGTTCCGCCAGAAGATAAGCCAGGCTCTTCAGCGCCGGCGAAACCTCGGGTTCCGTCGGACCGAATTTTTCCTCATCGATCGCCAGGGCGCGGCGATACAACTCTTCCGCTTCGCGGAAGTGGCGCGTCGACATCAGCACGGCGGCGAGATTGTGCAGCGTGGCGACGATGCGCGGATGGTTGCCTCCGGCCACGCCCTCATCGATTTTCAAGGCGCGACGATAGAGGGCTTCCGCCTCCCGGTACTGGCGCTCGATCTCTAGAATGCCCGCAAGGCGATTCAGCGCGATAGAGATGCGCGGATGGCTCTCGCCATAGCGGTTCTCCTCGATGGCCAGCGCGCGCCGGCAAAGCGTCTCCGCTTCCTCCAGGCGATTGGCCGAACGGAGGCAGCCCGCCAGGCTTGCCAGATCGATGGCGACCTCCAAATGCGCCGGGCCATGCTCTTGTTCGCTCAACTGCGCAGCGCGCCGGTAGAGCGCTTCCCCTTCGGCCATGCGGCGCGATCCGCGCAAAAGTCCCGCCAGATCGCGCAGCCGCAGGATGAGATTCCGCGAGTGCCCGCTTTCCGCCACGCGCTCCTCGATCGACAGAGCGCGGCGATAGAGCGGCTCGGCTTCCTCGATGCGGCCGCAGTTTTTCAGCCAGTCAGCGAGATGCTGCACCAGATACCCGGCGTGCTGCTCCATCGGGTCGCCGGTGATTTGGCCGAGGAACGCCCGGCAATGCGGAATGATGCGTTCGCGGAGGGCCGGCCCGCCCGCCCCCGATTCACTTTGCCGAAAAGCCGCCTCCAAGCCCGCTCGAGCGGCCGCGAGCGCGGGGCCGCGTTTTTCCTCCGTCCACCCATCGCGAATGGCCTGGCGTACGGCTGAGGGCATGACCATCGTCCGTCCATCCTCCTGCCGGGCGATGAGGCAGCGGTTCTCCAAAACTTGCAGGATGCGACGGATCTCGGGCCAGTCGCCTCGATGGTCGAAGAGGGCATACGGAATTCCCGCAGGATCCGGAGCCAGGCAGGCGAGCGCATAAAGGATGGTGCGCTCCTCCGCGGAAAGCGCCGCCACGCTGGCTGCGGTCAGGCGGTCCACCGTCAGTTGCCGCACTGTATTTTCCAAGTCCCGGAAATCGGGCGCCCACTCCTGCGCGAATTCGCTCGGCAGGATCTTCGATTCCACCAGATAGCCTGCGAGCAGGGAAAGATTTGTCGGCAGGCAATCGAGGCAGTCGGCCAGTCGCTCCAGAGCCCGGATCTCCCCTGCAGCCGTACTCCCCCGATAGGCCGGCAGGCGTCCGGCGAGAAATTCCGTGGCATTTTCGAGCGAGAAGGCCGGCAGGCGCACCTCTGTAAAGCCAGGCCAGGCTTCGATGCGTGTGGTCAGCAAGACCGCGCACTGCGCGAAGTGCGGGAGCATCTGGCGGATCGTCAGCCACTCGGCGGGATTGTCGATTCCGTCGAAAATGACGAGCGCGCGGCAGGCGAGTGCTGCGTCGGCAAACCATTCAATGACCGTATCCCAGCGGGCGCGATGATTGGCCACCTCGTGGCCGAGCAGTCCCAAAGCCTCCTGTCGGGCCAGCCCGGCGATGGCCGACTCGATTTGGGATCGCGGTCCAGCCGGAATTAAAATGACATAGTCAAATTCGCGAGCCTCGTATCGGCTCCAGGCAAATTCCACGGCTAGGGTGGTGGCGCCTGCTCCGGCGCGCCGGACGTCGCCCTCCGCTGCCGGAGAGATCACCACCGCTCGGCCCGGTTTCACTTCCTCATCAAGGGTCGCAAGCAATCTGCGCCGGCCAACAAATCGCTCACCCAAAGCGGCGCACGGCAACCACGCCAACCGCTGACGGGCCACGAAGTCGCGGCGCCGCGCCAGAACGAGGTCTTTTAATTCCTCCGGACGCGCGAATTCCGGGATCTTTCCGGCGCGCCCTTCGATGGCCCGCCGATGCTGGCGCTGCATTTCCCGCGACTCATCGGATTCCGGCGGGTAAGGCTGCACCGTACAACCGGAACTCGCGGCGAAGTAGTAGATGGGTTTGCCCAGCGAAATGGCCACATCGATCTCGTACTGTGGAAACGAGCGCCGCGGCGCGCCCAATGTGCGCTCGGAGGGCTCCAGGCCAAAGCGCGGGCCGACCAAGTGGATCACGACGGAGCAGCGGCCGATCATCTGGCTCAGGACGCCCTCCAGCGGGCCGTAGGGGACCGTAAAATCGGTCAATTCTACCGGCATCGCTCCCAGATCCTGGAGGGCCTTCTTCACGATGGTCCGCGCGGCCGTGAGTTCCGGGCCGGCGGAAAGGTAGATTTCCGGTGTCGCCATGTTGAAAGCGCTCGACGATACGGGCGATGCCCGCCCGCCGCAAGCTGCGGGTGAGTGCGTTTGTTAACTAGAGAAAGTCACCACAAGCGCGGCGCGCCGGTCGGCCTGGCGGCTTCGTCCAGCTCGAGCCGTAAATAGTCATACACGACGCCGGTAGTGAGTTCGCCGGCGGGCACCGTCAGCTCGATCTTATTTTCTCCGGCGCGCAACAGCGCCGCATCGAAAGCTGCGCCATGCTCCTGCCACACGCCTTTGTCCGTATTGTAACGCAGCGCATTCGTCGGAGTCACAGGCAACGTCCCGAGGGCGGTTCCATTCACCGCCACACCGAGTCCGCCGCCTCCGTCCGCGCCCGCCAGCGCCACTCGGAGGGTCGCTCTTCCCTGCGCCGCCGCTTCCAGGTTGAACTTGATCGTCCGTGTCGTTTGTTCGCCGCGCCCTATTTCGCGCCAAAGATTCTCTTCCGGCTCGATGGCCCGCACCCAGCCAAACCGCTGTTGCAAGGGATCTTTGGCCTCCGGATTTTTCCAGGCCGCGGAAACGGCGCGCGGCGTTTGCTCAAAAAACCAGTCCGTATGATAGTCACTCTCGCCGACCGTATAGGTGATCTCCTTTGGAAATAATTCACCGGCGCGCACACACCAGCCCCAGAGCCAATAGTTCTCTCCGTCGCCCTTGTAAAACTTGCCGGCCGTTCGGTCGGGATAGCCGATTTCCCAGACCTGCCGGCCATAGCGCGCCGGCTTCCACTCGAGCATACCCAAGTCCACCCGCTGCCCCGCGGCCACGGCCACCTCTGCCTGCGCAAGTTCGCCGAGCACTCCATCGGCAAAGGCGTGCAGCGTGTATTGGCCGGGACGCACATTCGGAATCACGAATTTTCCGTCCTCCGAGCCGGTGACCCAGAACTGGTAATACTTGGCATCGTGCGCCCAATCCACGGCGCCATTGCGGCCCTGCCGAGGATAGTCCGCATGCGCCAGACCTACGGTGAGATGATGCAACGCGGGATCGGCGGCCTGCGGGTCATCGAGCGATAACTGTCCCACCACCTCGCCGCGCCCCTCCTTGTGCGGATAGTCGACGCCGCTCACCCACTCGTACGGCCACCGCGCTTTTTCCCGCTCGGCCTGCTCCAGCGCGTCGCGCCAGAGGGCCAGCGCATTGTTGCGCCAAGCCGGCGGAATCGTGGGATTTCCCGCAGTCGCCTCCAGGGTCTCGAGATCGGCGTCCAAAGGGTCGTCAGCGTTTTCTAAGGTGTTGCAATAGATGAAAATGGGGCCAATGACTTTGCTCCATTCCTCCCCCGCCTCCATCGCGCACTGCGCGCCGCCGCCATAGTGTGTGCCGCGCCAATAGTCGAGAATGATGGGATCAGGATTGTTATTCCCGTCCAGATGACACACCAACTCCTGCTTCGTGGCGCCTCCGCTCAGATATTCCGTGGTCGGATTGATGAACCACACGCCGATATGGTCCTTCACGCTCGACCAGCCAAAGGCCGGTATTTTGAACTGGATCGCAGCGTAGCTGTACTTGTGCTCGACGGAATTTTTATAATACCCTGTGCGGAGAACACGCTGCTCCTTGGCGTGAATTACGACTCCCCCGCCCCAATCCGCCGGCGTGCATTCCAGCATGTTCCGATCGGCGTCGACCGAGATCCAGTCGAAGGTGTGACTCAGCTTCGTTATATAGCGGCTTTCGCCCAGCCCCATGGCGCCGTAATCCGTCGGATGCGAAAATATCGCATACGCATAAATGCCGCTCTCGCCGCGCCCCAGCGCATACCGAACCTCGATATCGCAAAGGCTCCCGCCGCCGGGCGCTTTCGGCGAAAGCATGAAGCTGCCGCCGGTCACGCCCTTAACGGAAACTTCCACCCGTGCGCCGTCATTCGTCGCGGGATCGATCGTCACGCGCTGCGTCAACGTCGGCGCGCCTTCCGGAGTTTGCTCCCAGTAGCCGCCGGCGCCCATGGTCTCCCGGCCATTATAGCGCAGCGAGGTGAGGTTGCCGTTGGCCTTGCTGATTGTGGCCTCGACGAGGCCATTTGCGAGTTTCCAGATCCTTCCTGCGTCAACAATGGTCACGGGGGCATCGGCCGTAGCTTTGCCGACCGCGGGATCGGCTTTGGCCGCGATTGTCCCAAAAACCACCGCCCCGCTCGCGCCGAGGCAATGCCTTATAAATCTACGCAGATGGGCTCGGGAGGGAAGGTGCATGGGTCGGCTTTCCCGGTAGCATACGCCGCCGTGCGGTGCAATCGTGGCCCGCAGGCGCCCGAGGCTGGCGCGCTCGTCTTGATTTTTCACGACACGCCCAGGGCCCCATGGTAAAAGAAATCAAATGGGGACCGAGCAACCCGAGCACATGACCTTGGAAGGCCAACCGGGAGAAGAAGGAGCAGCGCGCGCCGGCGAGCCTCTTCCGACCTCGGAACGCCATCAATTCGAACTGCGCCGACTGCGCGATGAACGCCTGCACGCCGAGGCGCTCGCAGCCTTGCGGACGGAATTGGAAGAACTGCGCGCCAATTTCGTCAAAGTAGTGCTCGAACGGGATGCCGCGCAACGCGATGCCGCCCGGTGGAAGCTTGCCCTCGAGCAGGCGGAATCCAGCGCCACCTCGCTCCGCTCTGCCCTCGACAATACTAACCGCACATTGGCTGGTTTGCTGCAAAAGCGCCCGGAAACTCCGCCGCCGCCGCCGAGCAGTGCTCCTTCAAGTGCCGTTAAGGTCATCCCGGCGCCTCACGCCGCGGTCGAGATCACGACCTCCGCTCCTATCGCCGAGCCCGCTATTCTTCCGAATCCAGGAAAAGCGGAACACGCTTGGTCCGACTCCCTGGAGCGCCAACTCGAACGCCTCGACCGCGCCCTCGCCACGCTTTCCGAAAAGCATCGCACCGTGAAAAACGAACGCTTTGCGCTCCGGGAGAAACTGGCTGCTCTCAAAAGCCAAAATTCGGATGACAAGCCCGGCGAGCCGGCGACGGAAAGCGAGAACCCGGAAACGCTCAAAGCCCGACTGCACGAATCACTCACGGAGAGCGAGGCCTTGCGCGCCAAATTTGAAACCCTGTCTTCCGAGCGCGAGCGGCTGGCATCGCATATCGCGGCGACGAAGGGAACGCCTCTGACTCCTGATACGGCAGCTGTCGAATCGCAGAGAGATACAGACCCTAAACACCCGGCCAAATCCAAATCGGAAGACGAGCCGGACACCGAGGAAAAAGGTCCCTGGCTTTCCAATATATCCTCGCTTTTTACCGGTCGGAAGAAACGATCGAACTAGGGTCGGCGCCTTTCGATTTTGTTAAGCTATTCCATGGCGCGATATCGAACCATGAGCGCCGGACCGGGGTAACAAATCTCGATGCCGTGCTCCTGCGTGTCGCTGAGCAACTCCACCGTGTTTTTGCCCTGCCGGAGAAGTCCCGGATCGACTGGCAAACGGCTATATTGCACAATGTGACTCGCGCCTTCTGCCACCGGAAAATGTTTCCCGTTCAGCTTGAAGTACTCTTTCACATCGCCCGCGCCGCCGGTCCAGGTCACGACCTGGAGTTCCGCGCGCTCGATGCGCGCTGGGTCGATGTCGAGGACGAAGGAACACGTCTTCAGGTTCCCGGCGCGCGACCAAAAGCTGGGTGGTAGATCCGGCGGCGCATAGAGCGCGACCACCGCATGCGGATGATCGGCGATCGTCAGAGCAGTGAGGGTCGGGGTGACATAGACAAGCGCCGGATCTGCCTTGAAATACACGAAGGCGCGCGCGGCCACATTCTTCTGCGCCGGCAGCATCGAGGTGTCCCAAGTTGCTCGAAATGGCGCTGCTGCTGCTGCGCCGGCATAGCCGACCGGTAGGCGGTCTTTCGTGAATCCGTGCCAATCTGGTTCCCGCAGATTGCGATTTTCATCGTAGCCGAAATACCACGTTTGAAAATCGACATGATCTACAAGTTCCGGCTGCGGTGTCTGCAACTCGAAACACAGCCCTTCCGCAGGCGCGTCAAGTGAAGCTGCAACTACCGTGGCCGTAAATTGATCGAGCCTCCTCTGTATGAGATCCGGATGAAGTCTAGGCAACGCGATGCGCAGATGCGCCTGGTCGACAAGCGCGTGCCCCCAGAAGGCGCTCCCTTGATCCAGTGCCAGCTGGAAAGCGTCCCAGCCATCGACCAGATCGGTCCGTTTGAGTTCAATCACCGGATACGAGTAGGTGCAATGCCCATCTTCCGAGCCGACACGCGGAAAGCTGTAGGTGCTTCGACCATTGACGGTCACGCGCTTTCCCGCCGTGCCGGGATGCCCGCCCCACATTTCGAGCGCAAGCTCCGCCGCCATCGTATTGAAGAGATCCTCTTCGGCCTGAATGACCATCAGCCCATTTTCACGGGCCTCGACACGTCCGCCAAATTTGGCATCGGTCACGATCTCCGGCGGATTTACCCGCAGCCGGCGCTCATAGCCTGGATTTCCGTGCTCGATGCCACGCTCGTACCAATGCAGACGCCAAAATACCCCTTCTCCCTGCTGTGGCGGCGGCAATTCCCATGACGGCGCGACGGTGGCGCCGCGAAGCGGCAAGTAGCCAGAAATAGCAACCGCAATGCAAAGGTAAAGAACGCGGAGAGAACTGCAGACACGCATGGCTGCATTCTCAGCCCTCCGTTGATTCCTCGGCTAGGCCAATTGTGACAAGTCATTCACGCTTCGTGCTTTTGCGCTCCGGGAAATGCCGCCGGTCACGCTCGCGCAAATTCTCACGCGCCCATGGCGCGCAACGCACACATTTATGTGCGTTCCTGCTTCGTCGCGAGTCAACGGTGACTCACGGACACAAAGGTCAATGCGCCGCCGGTGCGGGAACCGGACTTGAGCCGGGAGGCTTTGCGTGCATCCGCGCGCCGGTGATCTTCTCCACGAGATAGAAGAGCACCGGGATGAGGAACACGGCGATAAAGCTCGCCGTCAACATACCGCCGATCACGACATAACCCATGACTTGGCGGGAAAGCGCGCCGGCGCCGGTCGCTTTGGCCAGCGGCACGCAACCGAGGATGAAGGCAAAGCTCGTCATGAGGATCGGCCGCAAACGAAGCTTGGCGCCCTCGAGCGAAGCCTCCACCAGACCAAGCCCTTCCTCGTGTTTCATCTTCGCAAACTCGACAATGAGAATGGCATTTTTGGCCGACAGGCCGATGAGCATGACGAGCCCGATCTGGGCATAGACATTATTCTCATAGCTTCCAAACAGGAGGCCGGCAAAAGCGCCGCACACGGCGATCGGCACGCCCAGCAGCACGCTGAAGGGCAGGCTCCAGCTTTCGTACTGGGCCGCCAGAATGAGAAACACAAAAAACAGCGACATGCCAAAGATCACACTGGAGGAGACGCCCTCCTGCGCGCGCTTTTCCTGGTAACTCATGCCCATGTAGGCAAAACCGACCTCATTGGGCATCGTCTGGTGAAACACTTCCTCCATGGCTTTCATGGCCTGTCCAGAGCTATAGCCCGCGGCCGGTGTCGCATTGATCTGCGCGGAACGATAGAGATTGTAGCGCATGGTGAACTCAGGCCCGCTGATCGCCTTGGAGTTCGTCAATGCCCCGAGCGGCACCATCGCGCCATCCCGATTTTTGACGAAAAATTGCCCGACCTGTTCGGCATTCGTGCGGAAATCTCCCTCCGCCTGCACGAAGACCTGCCATTGCCGGCCAAAGCGATTGAAGTAATTGACGAAGTAGCTGCCCATGAAAGTCTGCAGCGTCTGATACACCGAACTCAATTCGACATTTTGCTTCAGCACCTTGTCACGATCCACATTCAAGAAAACCTGTGGGACAGCCGGAGAAAACATCGGTGTCACTCCAGCGAGCTCCTTGCGCTCCCGCGCCGCCGCGGTGAATTTTGCGACATTCTCGCTGAGGAAAGCAATGTCGCGCCCGGAACGATCCTGCAGCATGAAAGTCACACCGCCGCTCGTGCCAATGCCCGGAATCGCCGGCGGTGAGAAGGCAAAGGCGCGCGCCGAGGGCAGTCGGGCGAAAGCCCCATTCACATGCTTCATGATGGCGCCGTACTGCTCTTCTGGCGCCTTGCGTTCCTTCCACTCCTTTAGCGAAATGAAAAAGATGCCGCTATAGCTGGTGTTCACGCTGCTCAGGAAATTGTATCCGGTCACCGTCGAATAGTATTCCACACCCGGAGTCGCCTTGAGGATCTCCTCGCATTGCCGCATGACCTCATCCGTCCGCTGCAGCGAGGCGGCGTCGGGTAGGATCACCTGGGCGAAGAAATAGCCCTGGTCCTCCTCCGGCAGGAAGCTGCCGGGCACTCGATTCCCAAGCATCCCGGTGAGCACGACGATGCCCCCGAGGAAGAGGATGGCGATGAAAGATTTGCGAATGAGCAGATGGCAACTCGAGACGAAGCCGTTCGTCGCCACGCCAAAGACCCGGTTAAACCAATCGAAAAACTTCTGCAGCAAGCCTTTGCCCTTTTTCTTTGGCTTCAGCAGGATCGCAGACAGCGCAGGCGAAAGGGTGAGCGCATTGAACGCCGAGATGATCATCGAGACCGCGATGGTCACCGCGAACTGTTGATATAATCGGCCCGTAATGCCCGGAATGAATGCCGTGGGCACAAAGACCGCCGCCAGCACCAGCGCAATGGCGACGACCGGGCCGCTAACCTCCTCCATGGCCTTGAGCGTCGCTTCCTTTGGCGACAGGCCATGTTCGATGTGATGCTCGACCGCCTCGACGACGACAATGGCGTCATCGACGACCAAGCCGATGGCCAGCACCAGGCCGAAGAGCGAAAGGGTGTTAACGGTGAAACCGAATACTGGAAACAGCGCAAAGGTGCCGATGAGTGAGACCGGCACCGCCAGCAGCGGGATGAGCGTCGCCCGCCACCCCTGGAGAAAGATGAAGACCACGATGATGACCAGCACAAGCGCCTCGATGAGGGTATGCTTGATTTCAACCATGCCCTCGGTGACCGCCAGCGTCGTGTCGAGACAGGTCACATAAGTAAGATCCGCTGGAAATTTCTCCGAGAGCTCCTTCATCCGCTTCTTCGCGCCATCGGCCGCGGCGATGGCGTTTGTGCCGGGCAATTGATACAGCGCAACCAGCGCGGCCGGCTTGCCGTTGAGGCGCCCGACGAGCGCATAATTCTGCGCGCCGAGCTCGATGCGCCCGACATCCTTCACCCGCAGCATGGAACCATCGGGATTCGCCCGCACCACGATTTCGCCAAACTCTTCAGCCGTCTGCAAGCGGCCCTGCGCTCGCACGGCATAGGTAAATTCCTGGCCTTTGGGCGCAGGCTCGCCGCCGATCGTTCCGGCGGGATTCACGGTGTTTTGACTTTGCACCGCCTGCAGGATTTCCGGAATGGTCAGGCCAAGCTTGGCCAATTGATCGGGCCGAACCCAAATGCGCATGGCGTACTGGCCGGCGCCAAAGACCGTGACGCTGGCGATGCCCTTCACCCGGGTGAACTCGTCGTTCAGATTGATGTTCGCATAGTTCGCCAGGAAAATGTTATCGTACGTCCCCTTTGGCGAATAGAGCGCAAACATGATGAGCGGCGACGACGTCGACTTCTGCACCGTCACGCCAAATTTGTTTACGTCCTGCGGGAGCTGCGAAGAGGCCTGGTTGCTCCGCATCTGCGAGAGGATCTGGTCCGTGTTTACGTCCGTGCCGACCTCGAAATTCACCGTGAGCTTCAGCGTGCCGTCGTTGCCATTGACGGAGTTCATGTAGTTCATGTTATCGACGCCGCTCATCTGCTGTTCGATGGGCGTCGCAACCGATTGCTCCACGGTGAGCGCATCGGCGCCCGTGTAAGTCGTCTTGACCTGGATTTCCGGCGGGACGATGTCGGGAAACTGCGCCACCGGCAGGCGCAGGAAAGTGACGACCCCGATGACCGTCATCAGGATCGAGATGACGATGGCAACGATGGGCCGATTGACAAAAAAGGAAGCCATGGCGCGTTACTTCGCTTCGGGTTGCGCAGCGGGTTCGGCTTCCGACTTGGAAGCTTCGGCTTTCGCTTCAGCCGGCGGCGGCGTGGGCGGCGTCCAGGGTTTTGCGGAAACGGGCGCGCCCGCCTTCAGTTTCTGCAAACCTTCCACGACCACCTTCTCGCCCGCTTTCAATCCGGACGAGATTACCCAGTCTGATCCTACGCGATCCCCGACCTTCACCGGTCGAATCTCCGCTTTCGAATCCGCTCCGATGACCCCCACCTGGTAACTCCCCTGAATTTCCGCCACGGCCCGCTGCGGCACGATCACCGCATCCTTCAATACCCGCGCCACGATTCGCGCCCGCGCGAAAAAACCGGGACGCAGTACATTGCCAGGATTCGCGAGCAGCGCCGTCACGAGTATGGTGCCCGTCGACGTCTTGACCTGCCGATCTACGGACAGCAGGCGCGCTTTTTCTGCAAAGCTCGAGCCATCCGCCAGCACGACCTCGATATTGGCCTTTCGTTGATCCAACGGCTGGCTCGTAATTTCCGAGATGCGCTGATTGGCGCCGAGGTAATCCGACTCACTCACTGGAAAAAGAATCTTCGCCGGATCCAGAGTCGAGACGGAGGTGAGGACGGCGCTGCTCGCCGTGCCCACGAGATCACCCACCTGGGCTTGCGCCACGCCGGCGATTCCATCCACCGGTGACGTGACCTTGCAGAAATTGAGGTTCAGCTGCGCATCTTCGACATTCGCCGTCAGCGCGCCGACTTTGGCGATGTTCGCCTCATTCAGCTGCGTCTTATTGACGTACTCCTTTTCGGAAATGACCTTTTTGTTGAAGAGTTCCGTGTTCCGATCGGCTTCCGCCTGAGAGGCGATTTGCACCGCCTTGCCCTGCTCGAGCTGGCTTTTGGCTTCGGCCAGCGCCGCTTCGAAAGGACGCGGATCGATCTCGAAAAGCAGATCCCCTTTCTTCACCAGCGCGCCTTCCTGGTAGTCGCGCTTTAGCAGGTATCCCGTGACCCGGGCGCGGATCTCGGCATTTTCCGAGCCGTCGATCGTGCCGATCCATTCGCGATACACGGGCACATCCCGGGTGGAAGCGTCGGTTACGAGCACTTCCGGGGCGGCCGCAGCCTTGGTCTCCTCCTGGCGATCGCACGCCGCAAAGCTGAAGAGGCAGACCGCCGCCGCGGCGCAGCCGATGCCGGTGTATGTTACTTTATTCATAAGATAATCGAGAAGCAGAGCGCTGTGGCAAAAGGAGAAGCGAGAGGTGGCGCAGCCAGGGTTGATGTTATGGGTTGGAAGGGCGTCCGAGAGCCCAGGCGATGGCGTCGAGGAGAGCCTGTTCATCCACCGGCTTGCGGAAGTAGCCGGCGGCGCCGGCCCGTTGGGCGAGTTCCCGAGTCTCGGCGCTATCCTGAGCGGTGACCAGGATCACTGGCAGCCGCCGGCCGCCCTTGGCAAGCAGTCCTGGAAGTTCCAATCCGCTGGCGCCGGGCATCTGCACGTCGCAGATCACGCAGGCATTCGCCTCGCGGATATCGGAGTCCAAAAAATCCTCGATGGAGGCAAAAGCCTGCGAATGCATCTTACCCGAACGCAGGAGGCGCGCGTAGGCAGTGCAAACCGACGGTTCATCGTCGATGATATAGACTTGGATCGGAGGCGGAGGCATCAGACTCACACTTTTTGTCATACCGGCTCGGGACATGACTATTGGACCTAAGTCCTAGGCCTCCAATTTCGGAGCCCATTCGTAACCCTCACTTCACCGTGACACCGGCGATATGCGCTGGCAGCGTGAACGTAAAGACTGCTCCGCCTTCCGCATGATTCAATGCTGCGATTCTGCCGCCGTGGTTTTCGATGATGCGTCGCGATACGGATAAACCCATGCCAAGGCCGTTTTGCTTTGTCGAGACAAATGGATCGAAGACCGTCGCCAGGCGGTCCGGCGAGATGCCGTGTCCCCGGTCACGTATGCTAATCACGAGCTGCCCGCTCTCGACCTTGGTCGACACTTCGATGCTTCGTTGCTCCGCCGGAGTCTCCTTCATCGCCTGCACCGCATTCAGCAGGAGATTCACCAGCACCTGCTGCAATTCCACGCGTGCGAGTTCGACTTCGGGCAATTCCGGAGCCAATGCCGACCGGACCGCGATCCGCTCGCCGATCAGCTCCGCGTGCATCAATTCCAGCACTTCGGTGACGAGTTCGTTGAGCTGGCAAGTCTCAGGGACCGCCGGCCGCTTGCTCACCATGGCTCGTAGATTGTGGATCACGCCGCCGGCCCGCTTATTATCGCGAACAATGTCATCGAGGATCGCCCGCAACTCCTCTGGTGGCATTTCCCCGGAGGCGATGAACCGTCGGGCCGCCTGGGCATTCGAGAGGATGGCGGAGAGCGGCTGATTGAGTTCATGAGCCAGCGCCGCGACGAGTTCGCCCAGCGTGGCAATCCGCATCGTGTGCGACAGCTCCGTGCGCAGCTCCTGCTCGCGAAGCTCGGCCCGCTGCCGCCCGACGACGTTGCCGACGATCTGCGCGACGAGCTTCAGCTCGGCAAG